>Ga0208688_1000008_pt1 | contig 275739 bp, 265 predicted proteins | sample June2015DPH_6_15_FD_184696 | JGI IMG/M metagenome (GOLD analysis project Ga0208688, IMG submission 184696) | Peatland microbial communities from SPRUCE experiment site at the Marcell Experimental Forest, Minnesota, USA - June2015DPH_6_150... | ecosystem: Environmental > Terrestrial > Soil >... | reverse complement strand
GCGTAGGTATTGCCATCAAGCTGATAGACACTAGCCTGCTGACCGGGTGGATTACCGCCTGGGTTAGGCGATTGATAACCCGGAGGAAACAGGCCTACAGGCCCGCCTGTGTACGGTCCACTGAACGCTCCAGCACCTGCGCCTGGCGAAACGTACATGAGTGGCCCTGCTACGTGCGGGTCATAGTCGTTCGCGTGGAATCTGTAGTTCGGCGTCAAATCGCCCAACGTAAAGTGGGCACTTGCAGGAGCTATGATCGCTACGGAACTCAAAACAAAGATTGCGATTGTAAGCACGGCAACTAATTTCTTATGCAATCTTTGATTTCCCCAAAATTCAGCTCTTATCCATACCACTTTCGAGGCGCGTATATAAAACCCTCAATGCTAGGATGCCATTTAAGAGAAGAAGGGTTGCGTCTCTGCTTAGTTGAGCCTATGTGGATGGGGTGGGGTATAGTTCTCTGGAGAGAACGTTTTGCTGAAGGCTTAGGATTAGTGTTCTAGAATAGGCTACCGCAACCTCCATACCTGCGAGGAAAAGGGAACAAGAACTGGCGAGCCACTCAAATTGTGTAGAACCTATCTTGCGCTGCTTCTCTTGGTCGTTACGATAGTTGGAACTCCATGGAACTTAGCCATGGCATTTGGCAGTGCTTATGCGCATGTTCCGGAAACTACGGCTCCCGGCATATTTCAGGAGCCGAGAACAACTCGGCCCGAGAACTTCACCGAACTGGGGGTTCTTCAGAACGGGGACTTCGAAAATGGCCTCCAAGGATGGACAATCGCTAATCATTTTGTTGGCGGGGGGAACGGTTACCCTTCAATCTCGGCTTACTTGGTTCATTCGGGATCCGCGGCTTTGGCTTTGAATTTCTTGTCTTCAAATTTCGGTGGGGGTACAGGACAACCATTGGAGTTGACAGGGGTGTTTCAGGCGGTTGATGTTCGCGAGCTACGGGGCCTCCATGTGGAGGCGTGGTTCATGATGCTTGGCACTGTGTCGCAAATTGCCGCTCGGATGCGGGTTCAGGTGGGAGAGTTTACAGTGAACTACTACGTCGCCTATGACAGTGAGCAGCACCTTCGCCAGTACGACACAGTCCAGTCAAAGTCCATTTTCGTTTACCAGGCCGGCTTAGGTTCAAGTGAATGGTTGCACTTGAATCGCGATGTGGGGGAGGACCTCCATTCCCTGTTCGGCCCGCAAGGGTTACAGATCTTTGAGCAGAACAAAACAACAATCACCTTAGGATTGGAGTTGATGGGTTTCGGATATATCCCCACGTACCAGATTATGCTCTGGGATGATGTGCAAGCAGCCGCACTGGTTCCCATGAACTCAACCGAAACAACAACCACGACCACAACGACCGCGTCTAGCACAACTGCGGTGTCCACGTCCGCGCCGGTAACAGTTGCCATTTCGACTGCAACGTATTCTTCTAAAACATCATCAATAGGAACGCCAACTGAAGCAATGGTACTTGGCTTGTTTCCGCCAATTCCATTCTACGTGGCCGTTGCCGTTGTCTTGGTGTTAGCTGGGGGGTTCGCGATGGCCGCTTTGTTGCGGGGCAAGCAAAGACGTACTGGCACCGGAATTCGTTGTGGGTCCTGTGGCTATGACAAAGACATTCGGCCAACGGACAACTATTGCCCGCGTTGTGGAATGCGCCTTAGCCCTGGTGGGGTGGAGACCGCGGTTAGTGCCTGACCTTGGTAATCCTGTTCTTTTTTCACTCCTGAGTCCTGAATCTCTGGCGGTAGTTCCGGGTCAATCGGTGGTGCGGTTCGGTTTCATGTGATGTATTCGGTAGCGCACACATTCCCGGCTAGCAGGGAGTTGGGCCATGTCCAGGTGTGAGATAGTGTCAGTGAGGGCTTACGCCTTCGTTGTCGAGCAGTGCGAACGCATGCTCCGAGCTGCTCTTATCGTGAGAATTGAGAAATTCGAGATGGTCTTCGATTGAGCCGACCCATGAAACGGTACTAACCACTCTCATCAAGAGAGCTGGGCTGCTTCTCTCTTCTTGGCCCAGGTTCTCTAACTTCGACTGGGGGCATCTCCTCGCTGGGGCTGAGCGTAATCTCATGGTAGCGCTCCAGGAAGCTTGATCCAGCCGCGGTCAGTTCATAATACATGCCCTCGCCTATGGTGCGCGTCACGAGGCCCGATTTCAGCAACGTTCCGATAGAACGTTGAAGTTGCGAATTACCTTCAATTTCCTTACTCGTAACTTTCCTTGCGCTCATCAACTCCAGAGCATCAAACGTGCTGTCGGTTGAAGTCTGCGCTGGCTTCATTATCGGAAGCGGTCTGTCCCATATGGAAGAACGTATGTGTTCTAAGGTTTCAACTGTGTGCGCTCCTATAAGTCCCGATTCGGATGATGTGTCATGCCGTACGATGCTGTCAACGAAATTCGAAATTTCCGAAGCGATTGTGTTGCTGGGTAAGACGGGAATTTCATGGTATGAGTCGTGATTACTCTTGCGCACGGTTTGTTTGATACAATCCACCAACAATGTCGCGTTAGAGCCGACAATCGTGACCTCTCTGACTTTATTCGGATGAAGCCAACTTAGTTCTATATGTGCGAAGGTGTCATTCGGGAATTCTGCAATCACGTAGGCAACTTCACCGCGCTCTCCGCGAAAACCTCTCGTGATTCCATTCACTTCTTGGGGCCACATGCCGAAGAGTTGGTTCAAGATGTCTACGGGATGAGGACCTAAGTCGAACACTATGTCTCTGTCAGGGAAGAAGGCCCGATCAGTCCACTGGATTCTAACGTAGAATAGCTTGCCAAGCTCGCCTTTGTTCATTACGTCTCGTGCTGCATGTAAGGCGGTGTTGAATCTGAAGACATGACCAACATGAATTACGAGCCCTCGCGATCTCGCAAGCTCAACCAACTCGTAGGCTTGATGTGAATTAAGCGTCATGGGTTTTTCGACGAGCACGTTCTTTCCCGCGTCCAGCGCCATCTTTGCCGTTGAGTAATGAGTTGGATTTGGCGATGCGATGTGCACGGCCGCTATTTCCGGATCTTGCATTACATCAGAAATCTTCTGCGTTAAGCGACTCTGGTCGATAGATGAGGTCTGCTTGCTTATGAGGAGGCCGCCCAGCGCGGCAAGAGAAGGGTCACACACTTTGACGAGTTTGATTTTCCCGTTCTTCTCTGCTGGTAGGTATTCAGATACTAGCTTCTTCCCCCAATAACCGGCCCCTATCACAGCTACTCCTACGCGATCTGTCATTTGCTTTCCATCTGAACGGGGAAGATTGTTATTGCACAGTATACGGGTCCATATTGATAAGCGGTTTGATTTAGGGAAAACTTTGGTCTTCCTTAGGCTTAACTCATCCTTACTTCTCTATAGTAATCTACTCACATTTGCAGATTATTCTGGTAGAATTCACGCACTTTCTCGCTGACAAAATCCACTTCTTCCTCATTCATGGTTGGGTACATTGGGAGGCTGAGCACTTCCCGGCAGAGGTTTTCTGAGAGGGGGAATTCTCCGCCCTTGTAACCGAACATTTCGCGGTAGATCGGTTGCATATGTATTGGTTCTTCATAATGAATTCCAGTCTCCACCCCAACACTTTGTAGCCAATCGCGTAGCTCTCCTCGCCTCTGACACCTGACCACATACATGTGGTAGACCGGATTGACTGTAGAATCTGGTGCAGGCGGTATGGTGACTTGTTTCACTTCTGAGAGGGATTTGTCGTACCTAGCTGCGACTCGCCTTCTTGCCTCGTTCCATCCATCCAATCGTTTCAGTTGCACGCGGCCAATCGCTGCTTGAATCGTGTTCAGTCTCTCCGTGAAGCCCACTGAACTGTGGAGGTACTTCTTTCCCTTGACTCTGCCACAATCCCTTAGGCTTCTCACAGTATCCGCAATCGTTTCGTTGCCCGTAACTACCATTCCTCCGTCGCCGCCCACGGTCATGTTCTTTGCTGAATAGAATGAGAAACATCCCACGTCACCCAGAGAACCTGTCTTCCGTCCTCCGTAGGAGGCGCCATGGGCTTGGCAAGCGTCCTCGATCACGAGTAATCCGCGTTCCTTTGCTATCTCAGATAGCTCCTTCATTTGCGCTGGGAATCCGTACAGGTGCACGGGCAGCAATGCCTTGGTCTTGTTGGTGAGAGATGCGCTCACTTTCGCGGGATCGATTGTGTAATTCTTGAGCGATACATCAGCGAATTGGGGCGTGCCTCCGGCGTGGATGATGGAATTTGCAGAGGCCACGAATGACATTGGGCATGTTATGATGTCGCTTCCGCGAAGGTTTGAGGCGATCATTGAAAGTATGAGTGCGCTTGTGCCTGAAGCTGTGGCAACTGCGAATCTCGTCCCACAGTACTTTGCGAACTCTTCCTCGAACTTGTATACGCTCTCTCCTAGGACGAAGCGTTCATTCTGCATAGCCGCTACTGCGGCTTCTTTCATTTCCTCGTCGAACACGGGGTTCGCGAGTGGGATCTTACGCGTCATAACTTTCAACACCTATCTACCGAACATTTCTCAGGTTGCTGGTTTGCGACGTTTGCGGACTTAATGAGCGTTTCTGCCAGCGACTTTTCAGTTGCGTGTTTGAAAAAGGCATTATCCCAACACTTTACTACCCGTCCCGAATGCACAGCTGGGAGTCCCAAATTGTGGATGACAAATGGGCTACGGGGTTTGATGAGTGAGAGCGAAGTTTAGACTCTGTCTTCTGGTCGTCTCCTTCTTTAGCCTCTTGTGCTGGGCTTATTCTGTTGCCATGCAACTCGTCAATCCGGAGGCAGTGTATTGGGAGTTAGCTTGGTGGTTACCTTGGGTTCGCATTGACTATTTCGGGGAAGCCGGGTTCATCATCTCCTTCTCGTGCGCGATTGCGTGGGCATTGACCTCTGAGTTTGAGGCAAATTTGAAAAGAACACCTTAGCGTTCATCAGACGGTTCTTCGCTGGTGTTGATTGCTCTATCGTTCGTTACATTGCCTCTTAGACTACTCCGTCAAATGTTGTCTGTAGGATTCAGTCCCGATATCAACCATGATGGTTTGGGAGTTGAATGTTTGACCTCATTCTGTGAAGAATCATGGTTTCGACATTTCAAAATTCCTCGGCAAAAGCTGAAAATCTGTTTAAGACACCCGCGAAGCAACCGCTTGGTGCTGGTGGGCACAACGGCAGAAAACACGGTCGGGGAGCGTTGCGTTACGCATCCCTGTAAGCTGGCACGGTCACCTTATGGCGACACTCTTACTGACAACGATTTCTGCGCGACATGTGAATTAGACTGGGAGGAACACTGGGCCGAAACCAGGTACTGGTCAGATGGTACTGCAATATCAAATAACCTGGCCTCTCTGCTTTCGTGAGACCGGGTTAAAGTCGGTCAATGGCTTGTAGAAATAGTAGTTTCTCGTGATCTGCGACATGCCTTTGCTTGTCGTCTCGCCCCGAAGATACTTTCCCACCTCGTTGCCGGGGAACGTTTTTCGCGGCTTTCTGGACCAAGTCAACCGTCCCTTGAGCGTTAGTCTCCTCTCATCATGGAAAGGAGTTTCGTTTCGTAGTCGAATATCGGGTTTGCCAACCAAGCAACTATGCGGGGCCGACATAGTAGAGATCTCAGATTCGAAACGTCCCCATTATCGACAGCTCCTGCAATCGGGGCCAAGGTCAGATAGATGGCCAGGAAGAGGAAACCGCCGACGATCAAATTGCTTATTCCAATTCCCATAGTATCTAGTCGGATCAGTGCGATTGTTGGGACAGCAGCACCTAAAGAAACAAGTAGAATTCTTCCGCTGGCTTTTAGATCAGGACGAGCGCCAAGCAAGACGGAAGCCCGGTTCAGTCCGTACACTGTTGAAATCGCACTCGCAAGGATGTACGCGATCAGTAGCCCTAGTGGCCCCCAAAGCCATGTGAGGGCCGGACACAACGGCACGTAAATCGCGAGCGTCAAGATGCCTATTTTCAGGACGGTTCGAGTCAGGGCGACTCCGTTCAGAAAACTTCCGAGAATCAAGTAACCGACACCTGTCAAGAGGTAGAGCGAAGACAACAGTACGAGGTACTGGGGAGCGAACGCGTAGCTGCTGCCAAAGGTTAGGTAGATGAGATCTCGCGAGAAGATCATGACCACGATGGATGCAGGGATCATGAGCAGCGACGAGTACTTTACCGCTAACACAAACGCCCTCACAAGGTCGCCGCGTTGGTTCTTGGGATCCATCTTCGAGAACATTGGAAACATCGCTGTCGTGATAGGGTAGGTGAGAATCGTCATGAATGCGGTGAATGCCCAGGTTGCACTGAAGTTCCCGATCTGCACGTTACTTGCGAAATGAGCGAGCACGATGTTCTGGTATTGAGTGAGAAACACGGATAAGATTGCGGCGGCATAGAGAGGCAAACCATAGCCAAGTAGTGTACGCAACTCCATCGATGCCAGATTAGTTGGGCGACCTGAAGAGCGCGCATGTTTCGTGAAGAGAAGCATCGCGCCTGTCAGCCCAGCCGCGGCATAAGCCAGCACGTATCCCCAGATCGCGCCAGTAATCCCCAAGCCAACAAAGACAAGCACAGGCGCAAGCGTGCCCTTGAGGGTTGCCTGCATGATCTGGACGCTTGCACTGTACTGCATCAGATCTTGTCCGATGAATATGTTGGTCGTCGCGTCGTAGATAGCTTGGAAGACGATCATCAGCGAGGCGAGTTGAATGAATGGAGCTAACTCCGGCCTATTCAGTACAATGGTTGCGATCGTCGCTGAGCCGGCGTAACAGACTACGGAGGCTATTGTGCTGATTGCGAGTTTGAGGAGAAATCCTAACTTGATCAGCCTGTTTGCTCGCGCGTGGTCGCCTTCGGCTCTGAGCCTTGCTGGTAATCTAATCAGCGCATAGTTCATGCCCACATCCGCGAGAGCCACAAGGAGCACAGGAACCGTGACAGTCAACGTGTAAAGGCCATAACTGAATGGCCCAAGAAGACGCGCAACAACGATCGCGCCCACTGCTAAGATTACGGTTGAGGAAGCGTTTCCGATGAACAGGAATAGTCCGCCTCGAGCGGCTTTCTGGGCGATCGTGGTCAACTCATCGGAGGACATGACTTTCAACTCGTCTTATCGGGGCGCTTAGCGTGGTGTGGTAAGTCGCTGCAGCTTATGGCATACGGTTCCAAACCCAGAGACTTAGCCTCCTCAATCCGAAGGCGACTCACTGATTGCTTTGCTTGAGACGAAGCTTCCGTATCTTCTGGACAGCAAATCGAGCATCTGCCTAGGAGAAAGGATCCTAATTCCTTTGAATTTCTTGAGGTCCAGCAGGTGATGGTCTCCGCTGACCACGAATTCGCATTTTCCATCGTAGGCCGCGTTCAGAATCGTGTTGTCTGCGGGATCTTCTTTCACGGCCTTGAATTCAGATCTAACCTCAATCATCTGCGACGTTTTCCTGAGGAGCCTCGCCAACTCTTCAACGCTGGCGAGAGTGTAGTCAAACCTGACGAGCAGCTCATCCCTTGCCATCACTCGCGTAAATTCTCGGATTATTTGTTCAGAGAGAACAAGTTGCATGTCTTCAAGGGTCAGGGCGACGTCCAACACTCTTGCCGAATTCCCTGTCCTTGAAATGAAGGCGGAGACCAATACGTTTGTGTCGAGTATTACTCTCATTCACGCGACTTTCTAACAGCGTGGACGAGCCTCTCGATTTCCTTCTCTGAGAGGCCGTGCGTTTTGACGGAAGACCTAGCCTCAGCGAGAAGCTTCTTGAGTTTCAACTTCTCCTCGGAGAGTTGGAGCTTTCTCAGGACTATGATGTCTTCAAACCCGACGACGAGAAACTTGGTCCCTTCCTTCAACCCCATCTTTCTTCTGACTTGGGTCGGGATCACAACCTGCCCCTTTTGTGAAAGCCTGGTTAGTTCAAGAGCCATACGATTCACTTAGTAAGATATGTCTTACTTCGGCCATATATGCCTATCTCGTTCGTTCACAGGGCTTCATCACTTGTCCTTGGACGTCGCATCGGCACCTAAAGCGGGGACGACTTATGCCGAACGGGTCAGAGAGAAAATCGCTTGGCCAGTCACGATTGTTTCCTCAACGAGACTATCTTGTCGGTCGCTTCGCGGGTTTGGACTACGTATCGGCTATGCTCAAGTTTGATGAGTAGCTTGCTCAACGAGTAAGGTTCGATACTGACCGGCTTTCTGGGCGATCGTGGTCAACTCATCGGACGACATGACTTTCAACTCATCTTATCGGGGCGCTTAGCGTGGTGTGGTAAGTGGGCGTGCGCATTACTGAGATTGCGGAGTCTTATTACTCTCATGTGACATCCTCCCACGGCTAAAGCTCGTGGGCTTCCTGGTTCCTTGATCCTGCTTGCTTCACAACTACGGGTTGTTGGAGTAGAGGCTTGATCTCCGCACGCGTAGATTCGGCTGTGCCCCAACCTACTTTCTTCAATATGTTTCGTGCGGCGTTCAAATCCCTGTCAATAGTAAGTCCACACTTCGGACATTCATGGATTCTTTCGGAGAGGTTCTTTGGAACATGGAATCCGCACCTTGAGCAATCTCTCGTAGTTCCATACGGGTCCACTGCCTCCACGCTCTTACCAGCTTCTTCCGCTTTGTAAGATGTGAAAAGTAGTTGACCCCAGCCAGCGTGAATTGTCCCTTTGAGGTTATTTTCACGACTTGGCTGACAGCCGCCGACCTTCCCCTGGCTAAAGTAAGGATTCCTTACACAAATACCTAGTCCACCAATGGTCCATGATGCAGGCAACTCAGATGTACATGGGAAGATCAGACTAGCGGCGATCTAACCAGTAAACGCCTTTCTCCTAATGCCTATGATTCTCCACCCGGATTATTTTGGGGTGATGTTAGAAAGAACGTGTGATTGGTTTGAAGTTTGGTCGGGTCTGCTGTTGTTGGGATGCGTAGGTGGCTAATGCAAGGCTCCACAATTGATCGTAATGAGTTCAGGCTGGGTGACTGAATTTTTGGCCTCCCAGATCTCTTAGGTTCGCGTTGACAGGTGATCTGGGGATCGGATGTTGTCGCGCTTGCGGACACGCAAATCGCTTCGAAGGCTCTGTGGGACCTTATGATGTGTCAGCAGGTTTATGTTATACGTTGCGTATAACAGAACCTTGATCGTGCTTGACTGTCGTTCCAATCAGACTGAGCCGTCAGGATGCAAGGAAGCTGGACCGACTAGTTAAGATGGGAATTTACCGGAGTCGGACGGAGGCGATAAGGGCCATGATCCAAGTAGGAGCCGATGAGCGGGTAGCCAAATACCTCATGAACGAAACCGTTCGGGATGCTTTGAATGAGCTCCTAGAATACGAGAAGCGTGACGGAAGCAACCCCCTTCGCATAATCACAAGGAAGACTGCGGCAGAGATTGTAGCCGAAGGTAGGCAGTGACGGCAACCTATCTCGATACGAGTGTTATCTTAGCGCGCTACATACCTTCAGATCCGAGCTTTCACAGCGTCGAGAATTTCTTCAAGAGGATGTCTGAGCCCAGGTACATTTCAGAAATATCGATCTTGGAGTTGTATTGCGTGTTCTCACGCCTTATCAATGGGGCGTCCCTCAGCGCCCTCGATGGCGTAAGAGGCTTCGGTCAGCTAACGATCGATGAGAAGGTGCGAGTGGCCGTTGAGCATGCAGTCCGAACATGGAGAGTAAAGGTAATGGTGCCAGAAAGAACATTCGTTCGGCTGCCGCTTTCGAAGCAGACCTTTGAAATTGCGCATGAACTTTTCGAAGCCATCAGGTCTTCGCCAGTGGTTGGCTTGAAGACGCTGGACGCACTCCATGTGGCTTACGCACACTCAATAAGGGAACTTGTCCCCGACCTTAACACCTTCACAACACTCGACAAGGATATCTTGTCAAAAAGCGAAGCGATCCAGAAAGAAACTGATATCAGGGTTGTGACTATTCTGGCGGGTGAATGAACTAGGTTTGAAATCCATGGGGACGGTTATGTTGATACGAACTTCCTGGATATCGGACTAATTCAAGAGAACTGGTTCAAGCACTCTGATAGGCTACACGAAACGAAACCTTCATGATGCCCTGGGTCTAGCCTAAAGTTTGTCTTAACTCGGGGTGGCGAGTCTTCGAAGCAACGGGTTTCTGATTTTCTTCGAGTGCTTGCTCCATTGATTTTCTGGCCAGGGCCATGTCGAGCTTGATAAGTTGTTTCACAACATCGTTCTTTCTATCCAGCTCGTACAACGTAGCTCTTCCAATCTTCCTGCTAACCGTCAACGCACCCGACTTCTCAAGTTCCTTCCAATACTTGAAGAAGGTAACGCGGCTCATTGCCAAGCTCTTCGCGATCTCATTCTTCGAGTAGTCTGATAGGGGATTGTCTAGGAAGAAGTCAACTATTCGGAGGATGGGGGCTGCTCCGAGATACCTCAGTAGCAGTGTTTCGTTTCGTGCGTAGGACGTAGTAATCGTCACCATCGTCGTCGCCGCGCGCTTGACCGTGGTCGGTTGATGCTTTTCCGTTCAAGTCCCAGTTTTCTTCTTTTCTGTTTGCAATCAACACAGCCGCATATCGTAGTTATCCAGTAAGGGGGCATATGAGAGTAGGATGCCCGGGCACCGTAGCTCCGGCTGAGCCTGATTTCTAACATGTATGCTTCGTCAGTCGATTCGTGCCAGAGGTGTATACCGACATTGTTCCAGACCGGTCTTGATTGGTTGAACGCCAGGTCTAGGTTATCCCAATCTTCAGGCAGCCTGTGGTAAAGGAAGCCTATGTCAATCTCCCAACTTCCAAGTTTCATTGTCCAGGAACACAACCAGGACTTCGAACTGTGCACGACGTTACAAGGATTATTTCGACAATTCGACTAGGGAAATTGGAGAACGAATCGACAATTTGACACTGACTACTATGCTGCGACTTCTTTCTTAGCTAGTGCTTGAACCATTAATGGAACGTTTTTGCTGGCATTCAGCACTTCGAGGAAAAGAGGTTCGCCCGTCTTGGCCAGGTGGATGACAATGTCACCCATTTCCTCAGCATGCGAGAGTTGGCCAGATTCGGAGACGATGAACATCAGGACGTCTGACTCTGCGTCGTATTTGAGCCTAGACATTGTACCTCGTCCTCTTCACAGGGTAGAAGGTTACGACGACCATATTATCGTTGGTTTGCCTGTAGACCACTCTAAGAGCGATTTCACCATCCATCGGCTTAGTAGCCAACGCTGGTCATCTCGATACACGGGAGGGGCTGTACGGTTTCAGTAGCCTTTCCCTCTGTGAAACATGTCTGTCACGTAGACCACATTGCCCTCGACCGCGTAGACCGCCCGGTAGTCACCGATTCTCAGGCGAAAAAGGTCTTGTCTTCCTCGTGTTCCCTTTAGCCGAATAATGTCTGTGCCAGAACGATGTTGAAACGGGTCCATTTGGAGAGTCCGTAGCGCTCTGATGATGCTGGAGCGAAGCTTGGGCGGCATTCCCGCAGGAGTCTTGGCAACCTCCCGGTGAAGCTTAACCGCGTAAGGCATCAGATCTCGTCCAAGGAAACGAAGGCATTCTTGTCCTTCAAGCGTTCGTATTGCATCGCCATGAATTCTTCATATTCGACCAGCGAGATGAGTCGCTTTAAGAGCTGATCGTAGGTTTCGCCCTTTCTTCCAAGGGACCGCAACCGTTCTCTTGTTTCCTTCTCCAACGGAATGGTCGTAGTCATCTAAGGTCCACTATAAGTGACTATGAGGTACTTATAATCGTTTATAGTTAGATTAAGGCGACACACATTTGTTAAGGTTCGAACACCGAGGGAAGGTCTACCGCTAGAAAGCAATTACACCCATAAGTGCACTAAATCATAGCCCCATGTGAGGGCGTTTGCTGACTGTCAGAAACCGTAAGGTTCCGGTGGCCGGACGACTTCAGTTGTAAATTGTCGTGGGTAGCGGATTCACTCATGCAGGCCTCATCTCAGACTGAAGTTTGGGGGTTTGCGTTCGCCTTACTTTCCATTAGGATCCGGGAGTGGCTGTCTAGAACCAGGTTCTTGATATGCCTTTGATCTCGTCATAGTGATGATCATCTGAGAGGATCTTGGCTTTCTTCGCCAGGGCGGTGGAGGCGATTATGCAGTCGCCGGTTGGTATGTTCGGGTGCATGCTCTTCAGGAGGCCTGCTTCTTTTGCTATTTCGGCTGTAAGGTCGGCGATTGTGAGGCCGCTTCTTTTGAGAGATAGGTATCTGATGGTTGCTTCTTCTCTCCCGCGTTTGTCGGAGACGTAGCGCACGATTTCGGTGATAACTATCGTGGGTAGGATGCCGGTTCTCTTCTCCACTAGGGTTCTGAGCCGCTTGGAAGCCTTCGATTTTGTCTCCTGGTTGTCGGAGAGAAAGTACTCGAGTAGGAATCTTGAATCGATGACCTCCAAGATCTTCTAGTATTCCTCCCGCATTCTTTCGATCATCTTTCTGGCCGCTTCTACCGTGCCATACTTTGCGTCCACGCCTGCGAGATCCATGAGGTCAGGCACTCGGCGAACCAGTAGTCCGTGTTCAGCTTCCTCAATCAGCAGGTCGTCACCCTCTTTGATGCCAAGTCTCATTCGGTGTTCTATGGGAAGGGTTGTTTGACCCCTTCTCGTGACCTTCACCACTACTCCCAACGCTGGTCCCGGCATGATATGACGTTATCCTACTCTATAAGGTAATTCCTATTTAGAAGCGAAATTCCTGAACGACGCGAGTGCGACGTTTTCGTGATATTTGACAGTTAGATGAGAACCTCTCTCCTTCTCCTACCGGTCTGACTGGTAGGCGAAGGAGTCGTACCTGTTCCGAGCTTTGAATCTGGGATATCCCGCAAATGTACCGACCCGGTCTATTGCGTCGGGCATAATTGAGAGACCATCATCCCAGCTTTGGGTCACCGCTCGAGCTGAGAGGACCATACGGCGAGAGGCTGACGATCTTGTCGTTTCCCTCGCGCCTACGAGTTATCTTGGCGTTCGTACTATTCGAAGATCCTCTTGATGCCTTTCACTTTGTCGAAGGCCCTGTCGTTTGAGTAGATCTCTGTAAGTTTCAGGCGTTCCATCTGTGCAAGGTACACTCTATCAAAGAACTCCAAGCGCGGGTACGAGAGCTCGAGTTCCCCGGCCCGTTTCTCGTCGGAGTATATGGTTTCGGACTTCTGCAAGGTTAGGTATGAGTCGAGGGCGCTCAGGAACGTGGCCACGTAAGTTTTCTTCTTGCGATATTCGAGCCATGCGCAAACCTCGGCTATCACCAAGCTTGATGCAACCGCCTCCTCGCCGGACCCAATTCTTTCAAGGATTCTTCTGGCCGCAGGTCCGAACTCAGGGTTAGCGGTTATCACGTAGAGAAAGATGTTTGTCTCAACGAACCTCAAGCTGCTGGCATCCCTAGTCTCTTCCTCTTGGCAATAGCCTCCCGTACCTGTCTCTTGGGGTTTCCACCTTCAACCTTCCGCGCGAGCCCCCAGATTGCCTCGGTCGGTTTCTTGATAGCTACAGAAGGGCTGATCACTAACTTCGCCCCTACTTGTTCGACCTCGAGCGTAGAACCCGACTTTATCCCTAGGCTCCTTCTGAGCCTTCTTGGAAGCGTGACTCTGTGCTTCTCATCCACAACCACCTGAGTCAAATTTCCCACAATCTCTGACCCACCCTAAGAGTGGGAATAGTAGTGATGTCCTCCTACGTTTAAAGGCTGTGGGCTTCTCGCTTCAATGCCGTAGCTTCGGATTGTTTCGTCTGATCTGTAGCGCTAGGCTTCTGAGTTCTGTTCTGCTTAATGACTTACGGTGCTGTTGATAATGCTGAATTTTCTCAGCTCTCAGCGTGTTGTACAGTTCACATAGGGCGCGTAGGCTGCGTTTAAGCCGCATCTCCTGCCCTGAATTCGGGTAGATTCGGTACTTATAGGCCGAGAGCATGTCCGATTGCAAAATGGTTCACGCATTTATCTGTTGCAGGCTCGCTTTCATCCTCTCGTATCCGGAAATAATTTCGTATATGAAGTTAAGCTTCTAAGGGTGAAACTCAACAATCGAAAGATTCGGTGGCTCATCCAAGAGAAACTGAAGGGGAGAGGCAGCGGAGAACTGGCGTGCCTCGTCTCGACAACGCGGATTTGGCGCTGCCGCGCACGCAATTCATCCAACCGCTAAAAGCACGTGGGGTTTCTTGCTCAAATCCGTTCTAATCGCCCGCACGAGTGACATTACCCCCAAACACTACCTGAGTACAGTCTAATGGAATTACTTCAGATTACGCTTATGATGTGAGGGCATTCGTTTTTGCCATTGCGCTGCGCGACCTGATGGGTGGCATGCGAATTCATGCCTGGGTTGTTAAAGGACAGCGAACGTGTTGACGATCGACAGCGATCGCGCCACCGCCTTCTCGCCGGACAGGATGGCCCCGTCCAAGCCACCATCGGGCCGGAAAAGTGAGCCGTTTATAGGCAAAGGTCATGATCATCACGGGAGGATGCAGATGGCCTCGGTGAGATATACGGCGGTGTTGGAACCTGCTGAAGAGGGCGGGTTTGTGGTAAAGTGCGTAGAGCTCCCTGTTGCCACGGAAGGTGAGACCAAAGAGGAGGCTCTCGCAAACCTAAAGGAGGCAATTGAAGGCTACCTCGAGGTCAAAGCGGAGAGGTTGAGAGAGCAGACGAAAGGAGAAAGAGTCGAGGTCATTGTCGAAGCTCCCTCTGCTCTCATGGCGTGAAGTCGTTAAAGTCCTAGGCAAAGTCGGATTTTTTTTGGTTGAGGAAGTAATCTTGAGACGGTTGCCGAAGGCGAAGGCTAGCGCCAGAGAAATAGCGGAGATTAAGAAGTCTATCGCGGAAATGAGAGCTGGCGAAAGCGTGACCTTGGAAGAACTCGCATGTGCCTAGATAGCATCTATTCGCTTCAGTGAAGTGTTCGATATTTTGGTCAAGAATGAAACCCGAAGAGAACCCCGGAAGGACGAGCACGGACTACCCTTGAGAAGCTACCGTAGTCTGCGTAGTATTGTTGTCCTGTTCCAAGCTTCTGGGTGCGGCGCCAGGCGGGGCGGTACTGTTCGTAGAATATCGCTACCGTTACAAGCTCAGTTAGACTCTGATTCATTGGGATCTATGGTTGGAAATCTGGCAACTTGAGCGAATAAAAGACAAGGTCGAGGAACTGGAGGGGCGACTGGAAGTCAGAATTTTCGCTCTGGACGGAACGATATACAAGATATGGTACTATCCCCGTGACGACGTAGCCCTCTACGGCAAGCTAGTATTGGATGAGGAGAAGCGACGCGAGAGGTCCGAGAAAGCATGGCCCAGGACACTGCTGGAAGCAATGAAGCACCGTGACACAAAAGTGCAGGTACGGATTAGAAACAATGGGAGAACCGAGAAGTGGTTTGGGTCAGAGCCTGATATGTCTCCACTTGACGAAGTATACCGGTATGTCGTCGAGCTCAGATGAGAATTCCATTCCTGCGGAAGATGGCTGAAGGCTACTCCTTCAGTTCCCATACCTCTCGAGGTTGGATGAGGATTCTGCAAAGATGCTCCCGATGGCTGTAGCTGATTTGGGAATGGTGAAGTTCTTATGTACGTAATGCACTAGAGCACTGATGCATTGTGTACAATATAGTTTTCTGGTGTAACCAATGGGAGAGCTCGATCAGTTCGTAGCGCAGAACCTGCGGAAGATACTGCCCGAACTCAGGCCTAAAGTGGTCTCCCAGAGATTGAACCTAGGCGGGAAGAGAGAAGTCGATCTCTACGCAAAAGATGAGAATGACCACGAATATTACATCGAGATCAAGTCCAAGGGTTTCAGTAGGATAGACATTGGTCAAGCAGTCGAATACAAGGCACTGATTTCGAAAATCTCACCTCGAGCGGATCTAATCCTTGTGTGCAATAGCATTGCCAAAGAGGTCCGAGAAGTGCTCGAAAGAGCAGGTATTCGGATAGTGAACCTTAGCGAGCTCGGCCTTAGTTTTCCAAGTCATCAGACTCCGCAAGAACGCAGAAAATCCAAAGCGTTGAGTCCTACCGAAGAGCGTGCGTACTTTGCCTTAGTTCGCGACGCAAGAGGAATTGTGACTACTTCTATGCTGTCTTCTCTACTATCCATCCCGGTCTCCTATGCCAAAAACATCTTGGACTCTCTAAACAAAAAGCAGGTCATTTACAGGATAGGAAGAGGCAAGTATGTTCTCATAGCGCCAGAGGTTTTGTATGGTAGGAAAAGCTACGTCGCAGACCCAATCACGATTGTCAGCGAGCTCTTTTCCAGCGACTATTATGTTGCTTATCGAAGTGCGGCTTACCTTCAAGGGCTTGCGCGGCAGGCACCTTTCGTCACAACAATTGCGATTCCAAACCGCAAGAGGCCTGTCGATATTGGAAGCGGGAAGCTTCAATTCGTTACCGTAAAGAGAGATCGCTTCTTATGGGGTGTTGAACAGATGAAGTACGGGAATGTGTCAATCAGTATCTCTGGCTTGCACCGTACAATTCTTGATTGTCTGGAGAGACCTGACCTATGTGGCGGGATCGTCGAAGTCGTTCAAGTAATCTCTGCTGCTGTAGACCACCCCAAGTTCGATCAGATAATGCTCGCAAAGCAGGCAAGGATGTTTGGGAACAAAGCCGTTGTTCAAAGGCTCGGGTTTATTCTCCAAAGAACACGAAAGAGAAGGATCGCAAAGTCATTGCCACTGTTGGGGAAAATCAAGAGTGATTTCACATACCCACTTGATCCGCATCTAGGTAAGAAAGGCAGACTCTCGGAAAAGTGGCAGATTCTTGACAACGTCGGCTTGAGAGGCTAGGGCATGCAATTCGCGGAAAAAGAGATTCGAGAATGGGCGGACAAAATCGAACTTGCAGACCTTACGCTCGCTGAACTTGATTACAGATTGCTATCGACGCTTGAATCAATTTACTCAAGCAATGGACATCTGACAGGACTTGCTATGAAAGGCGGCACTGCGATAAACAAGCTGTACCTCGGGGGAACCTCCCGTCTTTCTGTCGATGTCGATTTCAACCACGTAGGCGATAGAGACAAGGTTCTTTCAGGGCGATCCACGCTAAGGGAAGCTCTAACCAGAACTCTCAGGGTGCTGGACAGCAATTACAAACTATCCTTCAAACGAAATTGGAATCAAACTACCATCAGAGCGGAATATTCCAGTTTAACTGGCGCGAATCAACAATTGAAACTTGAGATATCTCATGTCGAAAGAATTCCGATTTTCGATTTGGTGGCTCGTGACGCAAGCAGCCCAACGAAGAGCTTTAAGGTATTAACGTATTCGCTTGAAGAACTCCTTGCTACGAAGCTGCGAGCTCTATTTGAGAGGTTCAGCGGTAGGGATATCTACGATATCTACTTCACCGCCAAGCTAAGTCCGGACAAGAACATTATCAAAAAGATGTTCTTGTACTATTTCTTCCGCTCGAGGAAGATTTACAATCCTAAGACACACTTCAAGAATCTACAAGAAAGACTCGAGCATGGTAAGTACAGAGATGACGTTACAGGATTTATCCGACCTAGTATATCGTTTTCTCTGGAGGACGCCGCCGCATTTGTTGTGCGTGAGTATTCATTACTTACCGAACTTGACGACGATGATGAGAGGTTTCTGGTGATCGCCAGGACTATCCTGAAAAAGGGTAGCATATCTAAACAGGCGCAGAGGGAGACTCGTGGAATACGCTATCCACTAGCAAAATTGTTTCGCAATTACAGGATAACCGCGGGCGCTGTCTCCGCGTCCCGCAAGGACATCACTCCATACTAATAGTAACTTCATGGACTAGAGTTATGTGTGACAGACTCCCGAGACGGCTAACTGGTGGCTCTGCTGAATCGATCGGTACAAAAGGGCACAGCGCTGAACTTTCAGTTAAGTGCTCTCTCCCGGTGCTCTCAGTCCCACCCCCTGCTCTAAACCTTGAAATCGTACGAGAAATGGAAGAACTTTGCCAGTGAGGCTGATCTGTGTTTTGTTAGGGGCTGCCGTGCGGCCGGTGTAGTTCGTAGTTGATTGTGACCGGGTGGCCGCGTTTGTGCCTTATGTCGAACTTGTAGGTTGCTCCGTGACGTCCTCCCACGCCTAAAGGCTGTGGGCTTCTCGCTTCAATGCCGCTGCTTGCCTATGCCTTAGCGTCCGCATGGGTAGAGGTTTTGGCTCTGCGGGTGACAACCCTCCGTCCGAGGGCGAGCAACTTAAGATGCCAAGCTTTCTGATCAGCAATGCTGAATTCAAATCTCTGGGTAGGTGGGTTTCACAGTTTGGGCACCGATGTTCTCGTTCAGTTAGGCTTTTCGGAACCCAGGTTAGGCATTGGTGGCAGAATTGACTGGTGCCATATGGGTCAATGAACAATACATGTTTGCCGAGCATGTCCGCTTTGCGCATGCACTTCAACGCGAATCTGCTCCACGACGAGTCCATGATTGCTTTCGCTAGTTGATGGTTTCTGAGCATGCCTGCAACATTCAACTTCTCCAAGACCAACACGTCGGCTTCTTTGAAAATAGCGTTAACCAGTTTGTTCTGCCAGTCCTCACGTTGACGAGCAACATGCATGTGAAGCCTCGCCAGCTGTAATGCCAATGCCCGTCGTCGCTTCGAACCTTTACGTTTCCTTGCCAGTTGTATTTGCAGATGCTTAATTTTCATCTCGGCGGCGTTTGCTGCGGACCAAGATTGGCGGCGCCTGCCGAACAGGCTTTTCTGGCTCAATCAATGCTAACGCTTCTTTCAAACTGGAACCGTCGGCGAGGAGCTTCGCCAGCCGCTCCGCATACCCCTTGATCTTTTCACTCACCTCAGGCCTGACCGAAGAAGATTGGTTATTACTTTCCAGAATAGCGAGCGTCCTCTGGCTCGTCTCTTTTTTTTACAGCCAATCGTCGGAACTTGAACTGCCTCCTAGACCGGACTATCATACGCATAACTCCTACAGGGTCGGAAACGAGGTAGCGAACGTTCATCTTGTCCAGAGCCTGCTGAATCGTCTTGGGCGTCACGACGTTACCAACTGGAACTAGAACAAAACCGCCCCCCGACTCTGCTGGAACAATGACGAAGTCTCCCTCCAAAACTGGAAAGTCAGCCTTCCTCTTCATGCCTTGATGGAGCCGAATATCAAGCGCTCCGCCTTGCTGCACAACAGTAGCAAAGATCGCATTGCTCGTGTCAACTTGAATCACAACATCCTTCTTTTGCACCTTTTCCGCCAACTGTAAGCCAACCCAACCAAAACTACTGCTATCTCTAGGCTACTTGTGCATTTTGTTCACAAAATATCCCAAACCGGAGTTGCCGCGCCCGACAGAGGTTCGCTCGATGAAAAATGTCGAACAATGGAAAACAGAACGTTGTTGGACCAGCAGGCAGTAGGATATTCGCAACGCTACCGCTTGCCAGCAAGATACCTCTGTCTCTCGGAAATGACAAGATAAGCAGCAATGTAGCAATCTTCGACCTGCCCGCATGGTGGACATGCCCCGGAAAGGGCGTATGCGCAAAGTACTGCACATCCTTCAAGCCGCAGATCGGTAAATGGAACGGTGTCCCACAGGCTCGATGGCGGAACTTCTGGGCAAGCCTCACAAACAACTTCGTCGACGAAATGGTCGCAAAAATTCAAGAGAGCGGTGTCCGGTGGGTACGCTTCCACGTCAGCGGCGACCTCTACAACCAAACATACATCCAAAAGATAGCAGAAATAGCACGCCGCTCCCCTCAAGCCAGCTTCTATTTGTACACGAAGTCGCTACACTTCGACCTCACGTCACTAATCAACCTGCCCAACTTCACCGTGATAAAATCGTTCGGAGGGCGCTTTGACCACCTCATTGATGTCAATAAGGACAACTACTCCCGAGTTATACGAGACCCGAAGGAACAGCAGAAAGGCGAATTCCTCTGTCCAGAAGGAATCGCCCCCCTCAGCGGCAGATCAGATGAAAAGTTCTGCGGCTACAGTTGCACCTACTGCCTCTCTGACAAGAAAACCGAAAAAACAGAGCCTCATCAAATCAAAGTAGTCTTTCACCTGAAAAAGAACGGATGGAACGGTAACAAGCTCCCGCCACCACCCAAACCCCCAGCGCCACTACCGGCAGGAGCACAGAACCGATGACCACGGCTCCCGCCGCGGCGACCCTGCAGCAGGGGACACACCACGTGCTCATGATTGGAGACTGCTGCATTAGGATGTGTGAAATTCCCGATACCAGTATTCATTTTGCGTGCTTCTCTCCACCCTACTACAATGCGCCTTTCGATTCCCCGAACATGTTCGAGAACTACACCGCCTTCAAACATCTCCTATCCATAGTCGGGGACGAGTTGAAGCGTGTGCTAGTGCCGGGCCGAAAATGCGCCTGGGTGGTCGATGACGTTCGCGTCAATGGGGAACTCTACCCAATCGTCGCCGACACAATCAGAATAATGTGCGACAAGGGCTTCAGGTATTGCGAAAACATCACGTGGTTGAAAGCAGAAGGATACTCACGGTTCAGCCACAGAAGCGGACACATGAAAAAGCAAGGTCTCCCAACCTACTACTTCCCCGACAACGTCAAGGAGAGCATACTCATCTTCCAGAAAGGAAAACTGAACAATGGCACCTACGTCAAGGCACTCAGCCCGGCGGTTGTCAAAGCCTCCAGAATCGACCTCAACAAGTTCGACAAAGAATCATGGAACCTGAATGTGTGGTTCATACCAAACGTTCCACCAGTAAAGGGCAGATTAGAGGAAGGCATCGCAGCATACCCAGAAGAGATTCCAAAACGTCTAATTCGCTTGTACAGCTTCGTCGGCGAAACAATCCTCGACCCATTCTGCGGCTCAGGCACATCAATGAAAGTCGCAAGACAGCTTGGAAGGAATAGTATAGGGATCGAAATCCTGCCCGAACTGGAGGTGGTCATCAGGCAGAAGGCAGCCTTCCAGCATTGGCGCGAAAGACAATCAGACACTTTTGAAGTCATATCACCCATGCACAGTCCTTACCGCGTAAGCCTGCCTTTGGATAAGACGCATGTGATCGCGCAACGGCTGGGGCAAAGAGCGATCGGAATCGAACTGAATCCGAAGTACTGCGAAATGTTCAGACAACGCTGCGCCTCAGCAGCCAAACCCAGTAGGAGGCGAGTTTGATGGTCAAAAAGGTCAGGCACAACGGGATTTACGTCGCGACCGCAGAAAATGGAAAGAGAAAATCTCCAATTCTCCCTTTTAATGCGCTTTCGCGCAGGGTTCCTATGATGCAGAATATAGGGGAAACATCTGGGGGTCCATCCAATCCCCAACCTGACACATCTAATCCACCCAAGGTTTCATGCAGAATAACCGCTGCCGGATACTACTATCGGCAAGGCGAAACAGAACTCGGACCCTTCACCCTTCAGGACCATTACGATCCGAAATTCGAAGAGACCGTTGGGACCAAGTTAAATCTGGAACCAGAGCACGTGTCTGATGCCTATTGGCGCACAGTCGAGCGACCGATAACGTTTAGTGAAATCAATGAGGCACTCGGTTCCACGATCCGTCATGATGTTTCAACGAAGCTCATACTCTTCTGCGGCTGTCTTCTAACATTCACTGATGAGGACCAAGTCAACATTCTGATGGCAGGAGAATCAAGTGGCGGAAAGACGTACAACGCACTCGAAGTCGTCGCATATTTCAGAGACTTGCCCAAAGACTTGGTCTTAAGAATCGCAACTGCCTCGCCGACCGCCTTCTTTCACGATCACGGTAAATGGGACAAAGAGGCGCAGGTCCTAAGAATTGACCTGAGGCAGAAGATTCTCGTTTTCCTCGACCAACCACACTACTCGCTGCTGGAGAGACTTCGCCCTCTCATGAGCCACGACCAAAAGGAATTGCTCTACAAGATCACCGACAAGTCGACGAAGGGGCCTATGAGAACGAAGAACGTCATCTTGGAAGGCTATCCAACAGTGATACTCTGCGCTGCCAAGTTATCTCTCGATGAACAAGAGAAAACACGAGTTTTCATCCTCTCACCTGAAACCAGTGTCGAAAAACTTCAGGAAAGTCTGCAGCTTGCCGTCAAGAGGGTTGGCGACAGACAGGCATTCAGGGAATGGATCAACTCTCATCCACTTAGGAAATGGCTCCGAGACAGAATCGAAGCCATCCAGACCGCGAACGTTAAACAAGTCATAATCGAGGATCAGGAACAAGTCTACCAGCGGTTCGTCAATGCACATAAGCGTCTGGCACCTCGACATCAAAGGGACTTGCCCAGAATCCTCAGCCTCATCAAGGCTCATGCTCTACTGAACCTTTGGTGGCGAGACCGACGCGGTGACGGAACAATTGTCGCAAATCAGGAAGATGTAAACGCTGGCTTCGAACTGTACAACCAAATAGCCAAACCCAACGAGCTGGGTCTTTCTCCTCAGATCTACGAGGTCTACGAAACCATCATCAAACCGCTGCTGGATAATGAGCCTGTTGTTGACAGGAGGAGAGTTCTGAGCAGGTATTTCGAGCATTATGGGCGCCACTTGGCGGATGAGACGCTTCGTCGTGAGATTGTGCCGGCGTTGATTGATTGCGGGTTGGTGGTCGAGCAGCCCGATCCCAGCGACAGACGGAGAAAGCTCCTGTACCCCCCAGATGCTCCCCCTATTCCCGAGAACGGTACCAACGTCGTGGAGGACATTGTGACCAAGGGCGAGTGAACAAAAATGCCAGAGACAAGCAGCAAAAATCCTGGTCTCTTGCAGTTGGATGAGAAGAGCGGGCGAAAACTTCGAAAGTGAAGGATTTGGCTGAGTACGGAACCGTCTGCCAACTCTGCGGTGGGAAAGAACACCTTCGCGATTTAGATGAAGAACTGCCGGAATGGTGGAAGCAATTCAGAATGGTGAAGGTGACAGGTCGTAAGGAAATTCCAGTTATGAAGATACTAGGCAGCGTGGGAAATGGGCGCAACTACGATCCTGACTGGACGCCCTTTGTTGAAGAGCAACGCGACTTGGAAGTTCTCAAATCCATCAAGAATCACGGTTTCGATCCGGAAGAAAGCAGAGCATCACCTATCACTCTTCTTAGATATCGTGGCGAGTATTTTGTGGAAGGCGATGGACATCGTCGAGTAAGCGTCGCCCGGAGATTAGGTCTAGCAACTATAGAGGCTGAGGTGTATCAACTCCGGCCAGATGCCTAGTGGAGATCAAACATAGCGCCCTCACCAGCAAACAACCATTCCACAGGTGGTAAACGCTCTGTAGGTAAACACTGCTCCGCGATGGAACCCCCCTTTGCAATGGTAAATTGCAATGAAGCCTCCGATCTTTTGCCAGCTACGTGTTGGTTCAAGATGATGCGAGACGAACAATACTTCACGCGACATGCGCGTAGAGTTCGAGAATTCACGCGACATACGCGTCCATCTTCTCACCATAAGGTCGTTTTTGCCGAGGTTTCACGTGACATGCGCGCAGAATTTCATAGAATCAACCTAATCTAGACCTGTTTTACGTGACATGCGCGTGGAATCTGAAAGTTCACGTGACATGCGCGTAATAGTTATCATAACAACCCAATAACTATCGTCATGGGTCCATTATGGCCACGGATTTACAAAGCGGATATTCATCGCTTTCTCCCAAATTGCTCCAAGCAAGGTCAATTCAGTAGTGTTGGGCTGCTAGCAAAAAAACGCCAGCAGCACCGGTTCTTTTGTTCAGAGTTGACTAGTTCTGTATGCGGCGCCATTTCTTTCTGTCAGCACTACAGTTCTACTGTACTAATGCTAGCAAATCCTTCTCGCTTGGCGAAGCCATGAATATTGAAAGACTTCCAAATAGTTGGATGATTGAGCGCTGAAGCTTCTGTGACGCGCGCATTTTCGGTCGCATTCGAATCGACCTCCCTTCGCATTTCTGAATCGTTTAGAATTTCTTACGTCCGCGGTGAAGAGGACTTGTTCCACCGAGGACCGTTCATCGGCGTCTGGGATGGTCACACTCCGGCATAATTTGCCACCGTCAGACGGTGCTCCCATGGCACAGTCCCCATATTGCTGCCTCGGGCTGCCGGTAACCTTCCTTGACAGCATGAAAGTATTACTTAATGGAGAAAATAGGTGATGCGTTACTATTGCATGATATCGTTGGTGTCATGCATCGAACTAAACGAAGCGGCGATCCTCGAATACTCAGCAAGCGCCTCACTAGCGTCAATGGATACCTGAGACGGAGCCCGCTGCTTTAGGCCACTTCAAGATGTCTATCAGCAGCTACTGCTCGCCACCTTAGAATACAACGGAGAATACTACGATTGCACACAATCTCCCATCGTGAAGAGGACGTTTAGAGCTCTTCGTTCTACTTCATAGGTTGAGGGGATAAGAAATCATGTAATTATGCCGAGTAGCTCGGATAAGCTTGGGTTATTTCGCCTTTCGAGTCTACCCCTCTCTTCCATCACTGCCTGTGCCTTCTCTATGTGTTCGCGGTTGAGTTCCTTGCCCTTTCGTCGAGTATCCTCAATCTGAGGCGTTGGGTAGACAGCTCGGTTCTCCTGCGTTGCTCGGTGCTGTAGCCACTTCGCCCGATCCTCCGCGCCCTTAGGGGCGTTCTCTGCAGCGTAGAGTTGATGCTGGCGTTCTCTGCGCAAGGCTTCCAGCTGCTTTCGCAAGTCGTCCAGGAGCGCGTGTAAGATTTCTTTGCCGACCATTACTCCCAGCCGATCCAACAAGATTTTCTCTCCTGCAACTTTTTCGCTATCTCTTCTGCTTCATCTCCATTGATCGCTTCCCTGAGTCCGAAATCATCTTCGATAATGATATTCGCTTCTTCAAGTTCAGGGGCATCGGGGCGGCTTAGGCTTACTACCGTTGAACCATCCTCCTCTTCAATCACCCTGGAACTTAATGATGAACCGTCGGGCATGTAAAGTAGGACATGCCCTCTGATCTCGTCGGCGGCCGTCTCCTTCCATGCTTCAGGAGCTTGAGCTGGAAAGCATTCCTTTACTATCTTACGCGCACGATACTCTGATGTCGTAGGGACTGTCCACGCTCGTCGTTCAGCGTCCCATCTTCGCCCCTGGATTGCTTTGATTTTCTTGATGAACTCTTCGTTGTACGGCATCCTGATTCCGATCCGGGCGCCCTCTTCAGCGATTTCGACGCGGTCACTCGAGGATTTTGCCAAAGGTCAATCAATTTGGCTCACCAGTCCGCTTTTAAAGAGCCGAGAATCGGAAAATCGATCTTCCTGATTTTTAATCAATCCCTCTTTCAATACATATTTTGCGAAGCAGGGAATGGTTTCCAGTGCTGCACTAATCTCCTCGCATTCATGAGCCACGTACATCGTTCGTACCCGCGACGGCCTAGACAAGTACGTACGTTTGAGGGAAAGTTAGGCAAGTGGAACATGGCCGACTTTGCTGTCTCTTTCCGGAATGGTCTATGATAGTTGGAATTCTAGGTTGCTAAATTTCGCGCAAATCTAGGGCGGAGACTCCCAAAGCCTGAGAATTCTGGAGGACAAACCGGTCGCTTGTGATTAGCGGAAGGTCGTAAGCCTTCGCCGTCGAGACATGGAATGAATCAAAATAATGCAACTTCCGCGAGCCACCATAGCGATCGTATAACCTCAAAGCTTCTGCTGCGACATCCAAAGTCGTTGGTAGGACCGTGTGTCGGATCACCCGAAGATCACGTAGGAATTCAATTACAACTTTCATAGGCGTGTTATTGCTTCTCAACGCCGTTACCAAATCATCATAAATCTCGGACGCCGCATGGAGCTCCAACAGACCCTTCTCCGCTCTGTCCAGAACTCGTTCAGAATGCATGGACAGTTCGTCTGAGACAAGATATGAGAAGAAGACGTCCGCATCCACGAGAATGCGTGAGGGCGGTTCCTCAACGCTTCCCTGTTCTGACAAGCTGGTCAGCCTTCTCTTCCAACTCGAGCCAAGGGGTCTTCAAACGATTTCTGTACTTGCCCTTCAATGACTTCAAGGTCTGCAGCGGCACTAGCTCTATTCGTCCATCTACGAGTCGTACCTCGAACCTTCTTGTTCCGATTTTTCGTCGAAGAGAGGCAGGAAGAAGTGCTCTACCTTTCCGGTCGAGTTCTACAATAGTCAGGGTAATGCACGACCCACTAGTGGGACACGCCCACCTAATAGCCTTTCGCGAGGTCTTGACGACATGGAGCTTGAGCTGCTAGGGGTCTTCCCGAAGCATGGAGATCTCCGCCTCGATACTGTACGATTACTCATGCATCTGGAAGAATCGGCCACAGATACAGAGCGATCTCGCTGAGCAGTTGGGCGTGGAACCGTATGCCATGAGCAGGCTACTCACCAAACTGGAGCATAGCCGATACGTGACCCGAACCCGCGAAGCGACCGACAAAATAGTCTCGCAGAGAAAGCAAGAGTGAGAGTTGGCAGTTCAAATTTGGCAACTTCCGCGCACCGTACGTATTTTATACGTAATCCTTATTTTCGCGGCTTGCGAACGTCGTAGGCATGAACGGTATTGTCAGAAAGACCGATCCTGCTAACGAAGCATGCCACGCGGCGTTACGTATCACTAAATGTGATCCCAGACATCATTTCGGAGATCATCCGCCATGGCAAGAGGACACGCCTGAGCAAGACAAAATGGTCTGCGAGCAAAAGAACAAAGCGAGGAACTATAGTCGTAATCTTCGCGGAATATCCTGAGTTCATCAAGGTAATTACGATCACCGTAGGGAGAAGGTAATCATGAAATGTCCTGAACACGGTGTCAACTATCAGGCAGTGATGACAAACTATGAGCAGTTTGGAGTGATACTAAAAGACGTGAAGGCACTACGGTGCCCAGTCGATGGCGAAGAACTCTTCACGATGGAACAAGCAGAAGCAATTCGGCTGAGAATTGCATCGCTTAGCCCAAGGCTCAAGCTCATACGCAAGATTACGCGAGCGGCTGGAAAACCATCAATCTATCTGCCACCGGAGATAGTAAAACAAGCAAACCTGAGAATAGGGCAAGAAGTCGCAGTGTATCTGGCGGACAAGAAAAAGATCGTAATAGAAGCCGCAGAGTGACCGGTCCCCTACGACCCCGAATCCGGTATCCCTGCGAAATCCAGCTCCTCATCTCGATACTCGGCCAGGTCAGAATCCTTAAGGCAGCAATCGACCGAATCCTCGCCTACAAGACCTGGCTGTTTGAAGCGGGATGTGCGCTCTCAATCTTCTCGAGCAGGCGTAGAATCGCCTTTCTCTTTCGAGAGGATTCTTTTCTGGTTGTCGTCGAAGGTTTTCAGCTTCAGGCCCAGATCGAGCGCTAGCGAGATGAAGACTATGTCGTAGAGGGGGGACCGGTGCTTGACAGAAAGAGCATAGGCGCGCTTGAGTAGTCTTTCGTCGGGTCGTACAAGCTGGATCGTCTCGGATTCAAGCAACTGGAGGAACAGGTCAAGGAATGGTGAAGGCTCTTTGAGATCCGCGAAGGTGAGAGTATACTGCATGTTGAGAAAGTTGGAGGGGTCGCCCTGATCTTGAGGTTACAGCAAGATGTAAATTTGGACACAAACGTACAGGGGTAAGGCATGGGCAGGAAGAACATAACTATTTCAGACGATGCGTACCAGATGTTGAAGGCGCTCAAGAAGTCTGGGGAAAGCTTCACGAATGTTATTGAGCGGGTTACTCGTAGGAGCGCGGTTTTGGAACTTGCAGGAATCTTGTCCAAGACAGAGGCCACCGGTGTCGAGAAACGTGTCAAGTACATCAGGAAGCAAAGCTCACAACGAATCCTCAAAACCCTTGAAGGACTGAAGTAGACTTGCTGGCTGACACCACCTTCATAATCGACAGAACGATTCTGCTGTAGTTCTAAAAGTCCTGTACCGATTTCGGACATTTCGACCCAATATGGGGCCCGAATCTTCCCGAGTCCGCCACTAAAACCCGAGCGGCGGTGCATTCCCACACCAGCAATTGATACACGTTTTGTATACACAAAACATATAGCTAAAATGCACCTGAATCCGCGTAGGTAAGAGAAGCTGTGGCAATAATCAACCTTAGAGTCCCCGAAGAAATGAAACGAAAACTCGCGGACTTCGCAAAGGCAAAGGGCGCAAGCCAAACCGAGATGGTGAAGAGCGCAGTAGCGGAGAAACTCACAGTTCATCAAGTTGCGCGTGCCGAGTCCAGCACGAAGGTCCCGAGCTGGGTTCCTGAAGGGAAATATGTTGCACTCGTTCGCGGGGCAGTTGCAGCGGTCGGAGACTCGGTTGCAGATGTTGTCTCTGCTGCGTTAGGCAAATTCCCCGATGAGGCGATTCATGTCGCCCGTCAGGGTAAGTCCATCAAACCAGTTCACTACGCTTTTCTGGCCCAGACGGCGATGAAGTGCTGGAAATACGTGACAGTCGACCAGCAATCCTATCCAGTCATCCCCGCCACCATAATTGGCAAGAAGAAGCTGGCCACTGCGTCGTCTCCAGACACCGCAGCCAGTCTGACCCTGGTGAGCTCACAGATCGTCGATGAAGCAGGCCTGCAACCAGCCGCCGAGGAAACAGTCGCGACTGCTGCGGGTGTGGTCAAAATGAGTACTTTCAATGCCTCAATAGAACTCCCGGTAGGTCGCTACGATGCAATTGTGGCTTCATCCGAGATCCCCAAGGCGCTGCCTTTCCAAATCCTACTGGGTAGGAATATCTTGGACCAAGTCGACCTCTACACACTGGGGAAAAGCAAGGTAATCTGCGTCAGAGACCCGTAGGCCGCATCTTCTCAGATGGCATGATTCACCTAACGAACTCGTGGTGCGTCTGCACATTTGTACATCCAAGCATCCAGGCGTTGAATGCTCAAGCATTCACAGAACAAAATTACCCCCCCACTCTAAGGTCCAGTAAATTAGTGCTGCTTCACTGCTTGAACTGAAACAGAAAAGTCGGAAGATGCCCCGGTTTCACAATTCCTCGCGTAATGCCCGGTTGCTTACGCTGGGATTGTCTTGATCTGCTTGCTCTTCCAGTCGAATATTTCTTTGAGGCGGTCGAAGTCCGTAACGGCAAGCTCCGGATGAAAATCCAATAATTCCGACACGATGGAATAGGCATGGCTGCAGTCGCCGCATAGTATATCATCTCTCCGTGGAGGGGCTTTGCGGCAAACTTCACACAATGGCGGTGCCAAACCGGGTCAAAAGATCGTAGCTACGCCTCAGCAAATAACGTTTTGGGCAGCCGTCATGTCGGCCGGCTCTTGCCCACTGGATCTCACATCGGCAAGATAGGTTCTAAGTCACCAATCCCAGCCTACAGGTGTAACACTCGGCTTACGTGCCAAACCGAAAGAACACTACCCATTGGAGGCTCGGCGCTGATGTCCCTTGAAGATGTGTGGGCGGCTCTTCCAACCCACGAATGGGTTTCATGTGAGGCACTAAGGGAAAGTTCAGGTTTAGATAAGGAAAGCCTCAGCCGCGTCATCAAATTCCTCGTAAAATACGAGTTCGTCGACGCCCGAAACAACTCAGGGCTCTACGTGAAACGAAAAAACGGTAAACCCTCCCCAATGGTCACCATCAACTTACTCCGCTCACTAGCAAGCAACAGCCCCGTCCAGGAATCGGCCATGAGGCCAGGAATAATCGCAGAACGCGTCGCCTGCAAAACCTGCGGCTCCAGATACATCAAACCCATCGACAAAAACCAAGTCGAGTGCTCCAACTGCCACGAACACCAATGGCACTTCATTCAACACTGCGGCACAACCCCACTGGCGTGCGAAGGCCACTCTAAAGCCCGTACCCGTTCGATCCCACTTTTCTTACGGAAGTTGACATCCGGTCGGCTACACGTGTAATCACAGCCTATCCTCTAGCAGAATTCGTCATGTGGTGTGGGAGTTCTTGAAGGAAATTTTCGCGGTCAGGAAATGAATTATCGATATCGGAAATTCTTAGTCAAGGGTAACCGTCATCCTCTCTTGGGTGTGTTCCACCCCTTGCTAGTCAGGGCGGCGGACCCTAAGGTGGGCTCACCCATGATGGGGTCAAAAGTTTGGGGACATGAGCGGGCGGAGGCTTGTGGAGGTAGGAGATTTGTTGGTCGTTTCTTGGAAGAGTCTTGCTTTTCGTTTGAGGGTGAGTTCGATCCCAATTCAAGGAAGGGCGTCTTCTGGCGTGAGGATTGCTTGTTTGGGCGCAGCCGACTGTTTGGCCACGGTTGCCTTCTTGCCGGTTGAGGAAGGGAAGCGGACTGATTCAAAAAAGAAAATAATCGGGAAAAAACGTAGAAAAACGTCTATCGGCTACTTTTAGGCACTTATTTCTTCACTTTCTTCTTTTTGTGGGCTTTTGGCACTCTGCGTGTCACCTCAAAGCGTTTGGAGCTAGCTAGCCTTAATTCTCAACGTATCTGCGGTTTATGCTTAAAACATAATCGATTTCCCCAACCGTTGGACCTAGTCAATATTAGGCGCGCGAAGAAGAATGCGGCGTTCAACAATGTTAGCATCAAACATCGATTTCAATCCGGACTTCGACGAGTCCGACCTTGATGAGCGAGAACGAGAGGTTTTGCGTTTCCTATCCAGTGAACAGAACGGATACTTTTCCTTCCAAGGCCTAAGGCGGAGACTGGGCTTTCATCAGGAAACCTTGACTCGAACTCTCAGACGCCTTGAAGAAGCGCAAGCGATTGAAAGAACTAACGAGGGTTACAAGGCGAAGAATCATGGTAATGCGTATTCTTTCACTGTGCGAACCAACCAACACTACGCCAAACCAGTAATCGACGCATACCTCCCTGCCCAGATCGACGTCACAATCCTGTTCCAGAAGCTGCGGGGGCGGTGGTTCAGCAATTTCCGTTGGTTGGGATACTCACACGACGGAACCCAGCTATCAATGAGTTGGATTAGCGAGGATGGACAAATGCAGCTCCAAGCACGCATTGGCGGTGGCAAAATAGCGATAACGGCTGATGCGTTCGCAAAGCTTGATGAGTCGCGGCAGATTTCGGCGGCATACCAACTCTTCGAGCACATTAGCAAAGTTGCAGAGGAAATGGTTCAGCAGGGGCCGCAAGCACCTCTGGCGAACTGACCTGTGACTGGCCTACAGGTTCACTAGTCAATATCGGTCTGAAAGCTCCTTAGCTGTCATTAGAGAGAATTTGAAATTAATGATCACTGCCTGTTCACGCGTTGCCGCGTCGTGGAGACCCATAGACCGAGAACCTCAACCCTTGGAAAGGCGACCCGGGGAAGGCTTACCGTAGAGATTACGTTACTGCCTTAATTTTCGTCGCCACACATTAGAACTTCAAGTTCATTCATCTTTATCCTGTACAATCGCTCGCCGCGCTTCAAATGCTCGCTGACTATGCGGTCGATTTCCGGACTAGATATTTGTCCCGTGTCGAGGGTGGGTTCGATTATCTTCGGCTTGTTTTTGGCTTCTGGAGGAAAGTCACATTCATGAGAAACACCAACCAATGCGTCACCTAGGCCGAGTGCGTAGACTATCTCGGTTGCACTCGGCAGTAGGGATACGATTCGCATGGACGTTACCCCCTATGATATTTCGTAATGCAATAAATATACAGCATTCGTCGATTTGAAGGTGAGTGCTTTGACACGGGAACTACGCTGTGAAATCTGCGGTACCAATTTTGAGTGTGCTATGGGTAGCCCAGACTGCTGGTGTTTGAATATGGTTCTAGTGCAAAGCGGCTTGAGCGAACTGCGAAACAGCGCAAAAGACTGTGTCTGCCCTGAATGCTTAACAAAATACGCTATTCGAAAAGGATGAAATCCAAGAAGCTTTCAGTTACGCCCGGAGTCTAGGCCGCGAATTCCATCCAGTCTCTTAGATGTGAAGCGATTGGACGAGAGGTCCGACAATGGAGTAAGGGATTCTTCGCAGCACATCGCCAACCATTTTGGGGGGAAAATGTTCTCTCATGGAATTTCCGTCAGGGCGGAGGCAGTTCCTTCGCGTTTTTCCGAGCAAGCGTACTTTTCAGTCTACTTGGGCAAGGGTCCTGATTCTTGGTCCACCAACCCCGTCTTTTCAGGCCTTTTCAGTGCAGGACGAAGGAGCCAGCACATTGCGGGTTGGGTGGACGGTGATTATTTCGACCTCACACATTTCCCGTACGGTTCCAGTTTTTCACTGACCGAGACCGGCACAGACTTGGAGCTCTTCGGGCTTCTGGGCCAACTCGTGCCGATTGGCGGTTCCCTTATGGTTGCATACTCGCTTTTCTCCAAAGAAGCGAAGGTCCACCGAGATACGAAACTCGGCCTTGACCGCGGATATCCACCCGTAGTTACTCCTTTGGGGTACTTGCTGTTCGTGGCCGGCTGTGGGGTTGCATTCAAGGATTGGTATTTCGCCGAAGGCGGCCGAGAGGGACCGGAGAAATTGCAGGGCCACAAGGCAATGAACGCGGAAGAGGAAAAGCAAAAGCTCGCAACTATGAGCAGGGAACTACAGGCTTTCCTGAGTCAAACGATTGACCAAGATGACCTATTACAAGACTGTAAGGCACGTGCGAGGCGGGTCGTTCAGGAGATTGAACGGCGCCTTTCTAAGAGTACGTGATACTGACATCATCCACGAAAACGTTCGCTGGAGAGGTAAAGATCTTGATGAAGCATCGCATGGAGTCGTCGCGGCAAACCTCAAAACTATCATAGATAACATCGGAGTGGCCGTAGAACCTCAGCGTGAGCGGTTGATTGGAATGCTGGCTGTCGATGTCGAAGGTGATTTGGTGCCACTTGAAATCGATCTTTCCGTTCCATTGAGCTAGGATTGTGGCATCAGGCCCTAGCAGTGTTGCAGCGAGGGTGGCTGTGCCAAGGTCGCCTGGTTCTCCCATATACCAGAAAGATAGTGTACCCGAGCTTCCAGCTGGCAGTGTGAGATCTTGTGAGATCTGCCCCGCGTCAAATCTTGACCCTAGCTGGAGCGAGAATTTGCCTGAATGCGAAATATAGTGGACCACCACTGCACTGCCGACCTGAGTCCATCCGGACAAGTTACCGGTTTCGAAACCCCCATTCGTGACCGCCTCATTAGACGCGTGCACAACTACCGTTCCAGAAGTGAATGCAACTAACAGCAGTAACGCGACTGCAATTGAGCTTCGGTCTTTCATGGTCAAAGCATGCGCGTCGTTGCCGAGTAAAAAAGGTGCACCTTGAGAGTTGGCTTGGAAGTGGAATTGTGGGGCTCCTCCTCTTTCGTCTGGGTGGTCGAGAGAACCGTGAGCCTCAGCGCTAAGACTTTGATGAACTCCTTAAGATTTCTAAGCATGAAAATTCCTGTCTGTTCGAACGCAAACTTGGGTTCTGTCAACTTGTCGGCTCACGTTAACTCGCCGATTTGGTTAACTCGTCTGCATCGACTTTCAAGGTTCCCCTACGCTGGGGTTCTTGTACCATTGCTTCACTTGCAGACGCGAATGGCGCGAACCTCACGCCTCTCGCCAGAATATTTCTGGCTGCGTTTACGTCTCGGTCTACTGTGAATCCGCAGGAACGGCATTTCAGCTGCCGGTTCTCTTCAGGTTTCATTTTTGACCCACATATCGAACACTTTACTGAGGTGCCTTTCGGATTCACGTAGATGACGGGTATGCCTTCCCAGGTGGCTTTGTATTCGATTTGTCGTTGCAGTTCGTAGTAACTCCAACTGTTCATTCGTCCACGATAGCTTCTGCTCTGCCAGTTCCCTCGCCGGTAGAGCTTTCTGATTCCCGTGAGCTTCTCCATCACGATGCCGAACTCCCTGAGTTTCGCATCTAGGACGATCTGCTTTGAGGCGTGGTGGAGGATCTGCCTCACCTTCTCGCGTTCTTTGCGCCCATACTTCCCAGTGACATGTTGGCGTATGCGCGTATCGTTGCGTCGCATATGCGAGCGAATCTCACGGTACATTGCTTTGATTTCCGTTGCCTTAGCCAAATTCTGCTTTTTCATCTGTCCATCTGAGTCTGCAACCGTCAAATTGTTGAGATTTCGGTCAATGGCAATTAGGCCGCGGGGTTGAATTGGTTCAACCTCTTTCGCGTAGGAGATGCTCAACTGTTTCTCCGTTAATGTGACGGAGCGGATTTGGATGTTCGGTTCAGAGAGAACGTGTAGGACATGCGCGTTTAACGGGATGGATAACGGTTGCTTGGGCTTGAATGGCAGCAAGAGCGCCCCTTCTAACGTTTTGATTTTGAAGCCATAGCATGTTGTTAACTGCGGCCGCCGTGCGTAAGGGTCCTTTATTTCCGGATTCTTCCTACTGGCTTTACGATAGTTTCCCAAGATACCGGTGGCCTTGCTGATTGCGCAGAGTTTGTAGTAGCTCATGGCATCGTAGGTTGCAAGTTGATCGTAAGCTTTCATGGAGAGTGACTTGAGGCTGGTCACATTCTCCGCAAGCCCAATCCGTACGCAGTCGTTAAGCATTTGGCGGAACTGCTCAAGCATCTGGAGAATCTCAGGCCCGGGCGCGTAGTGCTGTTGAACCGCTTTGACCGCCCGCATAACTTAGCCTCTACCATCCGGTATTTTTAGGCAGGAGAGGTCAGTGAAAGCAATGAGCCGACAAGTTAACAGAACCCGCAGAAAGGCAATCAGATTCACCCGCGACAATCCCAGTTTCAGGCATATTGAATCAATAGCGCTTATGCTCTCCCAGAATCCTGAAGGGTTTCAGATACGCTCGTGAGCTGATTGACGAGTTCTGGTTCAGCCTGTTCTTGTCGGCCTGAACTTTAGGCCGTATCGGATCATGCCTTCGTCTTCGTAGATCCTTCTGAAGGTCGCTTCAACCGGTAGTCCGATCTTGGGTTCTTCAGGTTTGCAGTCGGCCAGTTGTGCGACGATCTTCGGTCCCTCATCCAGCTCCACCACAGCCACATAATACGAGCCGACGAGGTTTTGTTGGGTGGAGAATTCTGGGGGTGATCCGCCCCGGGAGATCATCGTGTAGCAGTAAATCCTCCCTCTGCCACTCAGCTTCGTAGGCGTGAACTCGGCGCTTCCGCATTTGAGGCAGTTGATGGTTCTGGGTAGGTTCACTGTGCCGCAGGAGTTGCATTTGGCTCCGATGAGCGCGTATCTTTGGGGGATTGATCGTGAGTAAGTTGGAATCGACACGTATGCCATCATTAATCGCCTCTGATCATGTTCTCCCGAGGAATCTTCGAAGCTTCAGGTAGGTTGAGTAATCCACGTACTCCTTTCTGGCAAGGTGGTCGTCGAATCCAAGCCCAGCGGCGGGTTTCATCTCTCCGTCGGCTACGACGCTTAGGGCGTCAGCGCCCGCGCCTGGTCCATAGGAGCAGAGGAGTACGCGTTGTTTGAAGGTTGAAGACTCGAGAACCTTGGAGAGAGCCAGAAGCGGTGACGCGGCGCCTGCATCGCCCACCTTCCCCGTGAACGCGCCCGGTGTTATCTTGCTGTCCTCGAAGCCCAGCTTTTTGCCCAGCTCAAGCGCCCTCCCCGGGTCAACTCCCTGGAGGACGAAGAAGCCATAATCCTTCGCTGATCGGCCTAACTGTTGCATGAGGCCCTTCACACAGGTTTGTATGGTGTCCTCGGATGAGGTTTCGTGGAAGCGGCCTAGATCCATTACGGTGAGGAAGAGGTCTCCGTTCCTTCTGAACCGTTCGCCGAGGCTCTCGCTGGTCACTGAGAACGATCCTTCCACAACTCCATTCACCAGGTCCCGCCCCACAATCACCGCAGCCGCCCCCGCACCGAGCTGATGATCAAGCGGTCCAGTCGGATCTGCAGCTGGAGCGTCACTAGCCACGATCAAGCTCACCTTCCCCCTCCCCGAGCCAACATAATCCAGGCCGCTTAGCAGAGCGGCCAAACCGCACTTTGTTGACGACGCCAAATCCATGGTTGCTGTATCGCTTCTGCAGCCCAACGCGGTGGCCACGGTGCTTCCGTTCTGCTTCTCAGCATAGGGGGGTGAGGTTGTGGCGAAATACAGGGCGTCGATGTGCGAAGCGTCGAGTTTGGTGTTTCGCAGGGCGTTTGACGCGGCCTCGACGCCCATGGTTATTGGGTCTTCGTCAAAGTCGGTTACTGTTTTTTCTTCAAGCCATCTTGGCGCAAAGTATCCCCAGGCCTTCTGGTACTCGTCGCGTTTGATTCTCAGTCTGGGTAGGTAGACGCCGCAACCAATGATTCCTGCTGGCATTTCTTGCTTGGCACCTCATAATCCTAGAATGTGCACAGTTGCCGTGGCCCCCGAGCCGCCCACATTCTGCGCTAATCCGAATCGTGCGTTTGGAACCTGCCTAGCTTTCTTCTCAGCCTTGCCGCGTAGCTGGTTTGTGATCTCACAAATCTGCCCAACACCCGTCGCACCGATCGGATGCCCCTTCGCCTTCAGGCCGCCACTCGCATTGACCGCTACGCGCCCGCCGATGTACGTTTGGCCTTCCTCAATCAACTTGCCCCCCTCACCCTTCTCGCAGAATCCCAGATCCTCGTAGGCCATGATCTCGGCAATGGTGAAGCAGTCGTGGACCTCGGCTAGGCTGATGTCCTTAGGCTCCAAGTGCGCCATCCCATAGGCTTGCTTGGCCGCGTGTACGGTGGCTTTGAGAGTTGCAAAGTCCTCCCTCCGAAACAGTGCCAGCCGATCCGTCCCTGCCCCGACCCCAAGTACTCGTACTGGCGTGTCCGTGAACTTACGCGCTATCCCCGCCTCGCAGAGGATCGCGGCTGAGGCGCCGTCGGAGGTGGGGCAGCAGTCGAACAGTCGAAGCGGGTGGCAGACGGTTGCTGACTTGTTAGCTTGATCGAGCGTTATGGCTCGCTGCAGATGGGCTTTTGGATTGTCGGCGCCGTACTTGTGGTTCTTGACGGCGACCATGTGCAGCTGCTCCTCCCTGGTGCCGTATTGATGCATATGTCTCTGAGCCATTAGGGCGTAGACTCCGGCGAAGGTCATCCCAGCAAGCCGTTCCCATTCCGTGTCCCCCGACACCCCCAGCCAGTAACGCAATCTATCCGGGGTTAGGTCGCGCATCTTCTCAACCCCCCCAGCCAGCGCCACATCGCACACGCCCGAGGCGACGGCAAGGAAGGCGGAGCGGAAAGCGAAGCCGCTTGATGCGCAGGCGTTCTCAACACGGGTTATGGGAATTCCCGTAATCTTGGCGGCCTCGCCTACGACCGCCGAAAAGTTCCCCAACTGCCCACCCCCAACACCAAGCGTCCCAACGTAGGCTTCCTGAATCAGCTTCAGATCAAAGCCCTTGTCGGCGTTCGCGACGGCTTCGGTGAATGCTTGTGCGAAGAGTTCTCCAGAGGATAGGTTGGGGTGGTCTCCGAACTTGGTCTGACCGACGCCGACTATTGCGACTTGGCGCATTCCCCATGCCTCCTCTAGGCGACTGCCTTCTTCAGGAAGATCCCCTGCGGATCCAAATCTTTCCTGAGAATCTCAACTTCCTCCAGGGTTGGTGGCTCCGTCTCTTTCACGTTCGGCGCGAGCTTCAGATTCCAACCAGTGTTCTGTTTCACCTGATCCAACGAAAGCCCTGGATGGTAGCTGTCCAGGTACATCTCCTTGGATTTCTCATCAAACCTTAGCACTCCCATGGTTGTGATCACCGCAGACGGTCCCCCGCTCAGGCCGGCTTGGGTTCTGGTGTTGGTTCCCTGGAGAAAGCCTGGACTAGTTATGAAATCCACCTTCTCAACCATCCTCCGCTTCTCATGCGGGGTGATTATCACTATACGTTTTGAGAGGCCTGCAATCTCGCAACCTCCCCCACTCCCCGGCAGCCGCACCTTCGGCTTGCTATAATCCCCGATCACAGTTGAGTTAATGTTCCCAAACTTGTCGACTTGGGCTCCTCCGACGAAACCTACGTCGATGAAGCCCCGTTGAAGGAGCATTGAGAAGGTTTCATAGAAGTTGAAGATCCCATACGTGCCGCTTACCAGGGTTGGGTCTCCAATCGAGAGCGGCAGGCGCTTAGGCCTAGTGCCCACAACCCCTGACTCGTAGATCAGGGTTAGGTTGGGGGCGTGGGTTCGCTGCGCCAACAACGCACCCAACTGGGGTATGCCGATTCCAACGAACACGACCTCATGATCCTTCAGCTCCCGGGACGCGGCTGCAACCATTAACTCTTGGAACGAGAATTCCCTAGCGTAATTCTTGCTCATGGCTTCCACCTTATCCGAAGTAACCGTAATCCACCGGAGCACTGTAGTACGATCGCGTCTTCAGGCTGACCATGCGTTCAGTGCCCAGATGCTTCAAGTACTCTTTCCTGTCCGAGATGCTGAATACCCATTCCTGGAGGAATTTTTCGTGCTCCTCTCGGGTGCGTGTGCGATTCTCGTAGTCCATGTAGTATTGGTTGTCGCGGTCGTAGTATCCTTGCGAGTAGGACGGGTGCGCACCCCAAGGCTCCTCGATCACCGCGTCCACGTGAAACCCTGGAATGATGGTTCTGTTTGGATCCCTGCGAATGATCTCTGAATCAACAATCTCCTCTACTGAAATGATCACGTGCTCGCTTGCCATAGCGATCTCCCTGTTGGATCCCACGATTCCCCACATCTGCATGTTTCCCTCCCGATCCGCTCTCTGCCCGTGGATAATAGCCACGTCCGGGTTGATCGCCTTCACCAAGCAGATCTTCTTGCCTGTGAAGGGGCAGTCGATCGTCTTGAAGACATCCGTATGCCCGGCCAAGTCCGAGGCCAGCACGGGTGCGGTGACGGGCATGAAGGGCAGACCGCTTGCGCCGGCGAGATACCGAGCGCCGGTGATGAAGTGCGTATACTCCTCAATCGTGACCGGGTGGGGGATCTGATGCTCAACAGCCCTTCTGAAGGCGTGCAATGAGCCGACGCCCGGATTGCCAGCCCAACTGAACATCAGTTTGTCGATGCAACCTGCAGCAAGAAGCTGATCCACGATGAGATCCGGAGTCTCCTTGCAAACTGCAAGATGCCTCTTACCCTGCCTGATCATCTCATGGCCGATGGCGAAGGGGATCCCGTGTGTGAATCCGCCAAAGCACACAAGCTGCCCATCCTTCAAGAATTTCTCCACCGCTTCCTTGCTCATCATTACTTGCGCTGGCATTTTGCTGGTCTTCTCCTCATTCCAGTGCTGGGGTTCCTTCGGTTCGCTTGATCTGGTTGAACCTGTCGCGGATTCGCTTGGTCATCGCACCCTCGCCGCCATCACCCACAATCCTGGCATCGATTTCCACCAGGGGCTGGATCTCAAGCGAGGTTGAGGCGAAGAACGCCTCATCGGCATTGTAGAGATCATGCAACGTCAACTCCTTCTCCTCCGAACGAATGCCCAGCTCAGCAGCGATCTCCAATACGACTTGTCGGGTAATTCCTGCTAGAACGCTGGAGTGGAGCGGCGCCGTCAGCAGCAGATTGTTCCGGAACAGGAACAGATTGTCACCCGTCCCCTCCGAGACGAAGCCTCTCCAGTCAAGCATGATCGCCTCGTCGAGGCCTGCGTAATTTGCCTGCTGTTTGGCAAGCACGTTGTTCAAGTAGTTCAGCGTTTTAGCGGCCGCTGGCAGGCAGTAGGACGGAGTACGCCGGATCGAGGACACGATCGCTCTCGCGGGCTTCCTGCCGGCTGTGAGCAGTGGGTAACTTTCAGCGTTCTGGGGAATTATAATGACCGTCGGCTTTTCGCAGTTCTTTGGATCCAACCCCAACTTGCCAACGCCGCGCGTGACCACCGGCCGAATGTACCCCTCTCTCAATCGATTCCTCCTCACAGTCTCCACCACCGCGGCTCTGAACTGGTCGACGGTGAGAGGGATGCGCAAGCCAATCGTCTTAGCCGACTCGTACATCCTCTTCAAGTGCTCGTCGAGCCTGAAGACTCTGCCGCCGTAAACGCAGATCCCCTCGAATATTCCATCCCCGTACAGAAGCCCGTGGTCGAAGACTGAAATCTTCGCGTCACCACTCGAATAGAACGCCCCGTCAACGTACACCTGCGCGTTCGAAGCCGACTTCAAGAATGACTCCTACGACGCGGACTTGTCATACGATGAATTTGTAGTTTGCTTGTTATCGTTAATTCTGTAGGTGAACGCACATTCTCTCAACATATCGCACGGCTGAAAAATTGTGGGCATGCGTTTTCTCTATTCTCTAGATGAACATTTTCTCTATATCGAAGTACAAAATATGTACCCGGTGGCTTCATTCGCTGAGGGAAATCCGTGGCTGGAGAGAGTCAGAGAGTCCTTTACCACACAACTCTCCTCAAGGAGGATAACACTAGAAGTGACCGTTGGAACTGGCAACTAAGATTCGTGAGTCTCATACGTGGCCAGTGAGTAATACTTCTCTGGCGACGGTCTCATGAAGCTTTACAGGAGCGCCCAATTCGGTCGTCATTTTGAGGAATGTTCCTGGGTCAAGGCATTCTGCGCAGATTACTCCTTTCTCATCAGCCCCCTTTACACAAATCTTCGCTCCTACAACAGCTGGTAGCGCGACGTCGATCATTGTGGTTCCAAGTTTCTCGTATACCGATGTTTTTTCTTCTGGTGTTATGAGGGAGGGCCAAGGAGTAGATACAGTGTATTGGACTTTTTCGCCTGAGTGAGTTCCTTCTACTTCCACGACCGTGCAGTATACTTCACGAGGCGGCAGTTTGGAGCTGCTTTCATTCTCGGCCAGGAACGCGTTAACTGGAGGGCGCACCAACTTCAGGAGAACCTCCCTCGGAACTACTTTCACCCCACCAACGTCCACTGTATCTGGGCTAGCAAACCCCATCTTGACAAAGGCCCCTGCTAGGGTATCCAAGGGATACTTGAAGTCACAATACGTGACCCCCTTGCCTATGAAATGCGGTAGCGTAATGGGCTCTTGGTGTTGATGATAAGTCAGCAAAATCGACCCGACTGGGTCAGGAAAGTGATATTCCTCTGGGCAAGCGAAGAGAGGATATTTCTTGTATTGCCCCTCTTCAAAGATTGTTGGTTCAACGGCGTATCCCCAGAGGGCTCTGAAGGGAGACCAAGTTGGTGCCCATGCACTCACGACCTCGTTGGATGGGTTCATAGGTCGGTCTCCAAGGCGGATACGTATTTTGTCAACCGTATCCAACTTGTCGCAGACGAACCGTGTGATCACGTTTACCATTCCAGGTGAAATCCCGCATCCAAGAATCGCAGTCAATCCCGCATCTTTGAACTCTTTGTCAAAGGAGATCGGCCGCCTCTCGATTATTTGCGCGAGGATGTTGTCTTTTGCCCGTATATCCAGTAGGGTTGGTTCGCCGAAGGATGTGTCAACGTAGTTCGCACCGCTTCTTAGGGCGGCTTCCATTATGATCATATTATACGCTGTCAGAGTCAGATTGATGATAACATCGGCCCCTTCGGCTGCCCGAACCACGTCGTCAACGTTTCCAGCGTCTAGCTTGACGGTCGCTATCTTGTCACTTCCAACCCTCTTGGCTACTCTCCTAACCAGTTCTGGGTTCACATCAGCTAGGACAATTTCTGATGTGTCATGATCTCTCGCGAGAATTGAGGCACACGGACCACCTTGTGCCCCAGCCCCTATGACGAGAACTCTCGTCATGATAATCACCTTTCACGAAACACACGAAAGGTAAAAGACTGTTTGCTACCTACCGAAAGTGACTGCGATGCCATCGGATCCTAGCCAATCAGGAACTATCCGAAGCTGCAGAAAGAAAAGCGAAAGACAGGGGATTGAGGGAAGTTGAGGTGCGTCTGGTATGTGAAACCTGCTCTCGCATCCGATTCCACGCGCTTGGAACGTACGGCGCGCAATCTGAATCTGCGATTTTGGTTTCGGAAGGGCCAGTCAATTCTAATATAGCCGCCTAATGTTGCCTGCGATGATACCCCGGAAGCATTTCATGAAGGAGAATCAATCGGCTTGCTTAAGCTAAAGTCGTGTCATGACTACCGAGCTCAACAGCAGGGAAGATCATGGACGCCGTTGACAGTTTGTACATGTCAGAGGCAGACGACGAATTGTAAGGACCTGACATGCAGGAATTGGTCGATATAGCAGAACCGGAACCACAAGACCTCACGCAAGCTAGCGGCGGCGTCGTGGATGCGAGCGCATGAACGGAGTAGCTTCGATACTTTACGCAGTAACGTCGATGGTTGGTTTCGGACTAGCTGATTTTTTCGCGAAGACAATAGTGTCGAAAACCAGCGCTTACAGAACCGTACTGATTTCTCAAACCATCGGCTCAATCCCTTTTCTAGGCCTAACGCTTCTCTATGACTTTGCCCTTCCAGATGGCCCCCTTCTGCTTTTGACTATCCTCTCGGGAGCGCTTTCTTCCCTCTATTTGCTCTCGTTCTACAAAGCGCTAAGTTTGGGCAAGGCAAGTCTCGTCTCACCTGTAAGCTCCTGCCTGGTGGTTGTCGCCTTGGCATTATCAGTCACGGTCCTAGGAGAAAGACTCACACTTTCACAAGCACTGGCCATTGCAGTTGTGTTGGGTGGAATCTTGCTCATCGCTCTGCAGAGAGGTACACCGCGGACGGCAGCCTCTAACGCGAGTATCGTGCTATCGCTGGTTGTCGTGTTCGGCGCAGGGACCAACGCGATTATTCAGAAATGGATTGTCCTGAGCGGGCATATTCTGCTTGGTTTTCTGTTAACTCGGTTCGTTATGCTGTCCTTCTTGGTCGCATTCTTTCCTGTTTTCTACAAGGAGAAGACGGCGGCAGTTTCAACCGGTTATTCGCGGCTGGCTTTGCTGGGATTGATAGACGTATTTGCCTTCTTTGCTTGGTTTTTGGGTCTCAGTGAAGGGTTCGTCTCTATAGTTGCGCCCATAACAAATTCCTCTTCCGTAATCACCATTATTCTCGCGTACACCTTTCTCAAGGAGCGCGTACATCTGTACCAATGGATAGGCATCATCACAATCATTCTCGGAATCGCCTTATTGTCAGCAATATCGTAATCAACTCCACCATACTCTATCCGAGTTGCTTCTTCGAATAGTGCCTTCATACGAAGATCTCCGAACGAACTACGCGACAGAACGAGTCTTTCAGATCCAGATCAATCTTCGCTGCAGCCATATACTGTTATTATCGTACTTACGAACATCATTTTACCCAACCGTCTCATCTCGATCCTGTATGTGAGCCACAGGAGTCGTTGATGTCATGAAGGTCGTTGTTCTAGGTGGGGCGGGGTTAACGGGCAAATGTGCTGTTCGTGATTTGGCTAACAGTCCAGAAGTTTCAGAGATTCTAGTTGCAGACATAGAAAAAGAACGAACTCAGAAGTTCGTTTCAAGTCTTGGAAGCAAGAAAGTTCAGCATACAACGGTCGACGTCCGAAACCATGAAGCCACAGCTGCTCTTCTGAAGAATGCAGACGTTACACTGAATGCGGTCCAATACTACTTCAACATCGATGTTATGAAAGCAGCCTTGATCGCGAAGACTCACTACCTCGACTTGGGGGGCCTATATCATATGACCCGCAAACAGCTCGAATTGAACGATGACTTCAAGAAAGCAGGTTTGACCGCGGTGGTCGGCATGGGTTGCGTGCCCGGTGTATCGAACGTGATGGCGCGATGGGCAGTGGACAGACTTGACTCTGTGGAAACCATCCGAATTAGAGATGGTTGGAGGGACTTCACGCCTAATTCTCCACGATATGTCGCTACTTGGTCCGTCCAGACTTTCACTGACGAGTTCACGCAGAACGCCATGGTGTACGAGAATGGAGCCATGAAGGAGGTGCCGCCCATAACACTCGGAGAAACCATCACTTTTCCTCTCCCCATAGGTGAGGTTGAGGTATTCACGACACTGCATTCTGAGCTTGCAACGTTTCCGTCATCGTTCAAGGAGAAGGGAATTCGAAACGTGAACTGGAAGGAAGGAGGCGCCAAGGGATGGCACTTGGACAACCAACTCATAGTGGCACTTGGACTTGCGAGCCCAGAGCCATTGAAGATAGGGACCACTTCCGTTTCCCCGAGAGACTTCTTTCTGAAGCTTCTCGCAAGCAAGGACCTGCTGGGCCACCCGGAAAACATTACTCCAGAAGACTGCGAATGCTCAAGAGTCGAAGTTGTCGGAAAGAAACACGGCAAACCCACGGAACTGCAGCTCGAAGTCTTCTACCGTTCCAAGAAAGAATGGAGGGTCAGCAGTGCTCAATACGGCGTGGGCATACCCGCATCCATAGTTGCACAGATGCTCGGTAAGGGACAGATCGAGAATAGAGGAGTTCTTCCCCCCGAAAACTGCGTGGGACCGGCCTTAATGTTCAGCGAGTTGGACAAGCGGGACATGCCCGTAACGATCAGGGCACCAGCCGAATTTCTAGATTAAACACTTCTTCATGGTGAATCAACATGAAAGCCCTATTCCTAGGAGGGGCCGGCTTCATCGGAACACCGGCAGTGGAGGACCTGGCGGCCACCAGCGATTTCTCGGAAATCGTCTTGGGAGACATCGACATCAAGAAAGCTGAGAATCTAGTTACGCGATTGAATGACAAGAGGCTGTCTACAAGATATGTCGATGTAGACAACGAGAACCAATTGGTCGAAAGTATGAGAGGCTTCGACATCGTTGTAAGCGCACTACCATTCAAGTACGACACAGCGGTGACCAGAGCATGCATCCGAGCTCGGGTAAGCGGCATTGATGTCTCGACAACACAGGAACAGTTGGAGATGAGTGAAGAGGCAGAGAAAGCCGGCATTACATACGTAGTAGGATCAGGCTGCACGCCCGGGACCACAAATGTTCTGGCTCGGCGTGGTGCAGACTTGCTGGACAGGGTCGAGGAGATACAGATCTTTTGGGCGGCGTTCCGCTGCATGGCTCCCGCCCCTGGGCTCGTTTACACGACACTCTGGGAGTTCGATCCAAGCATTGGAGACCGCATTTACTATCAGAACGGCAAGTACGTTAAAGTTCCACCTTTCAGTGGAGACAGAACCGTCGAATTCGCGAAACCTATTGGGGTTCAGAAAGTGTACTATGTTCCGCACCCGGAGCCTCTGACGATTCCGAAAGCGATTCCGGTAAAGCGGATGCAAATACGAGGTACTTGGCCAGCAGAAACAATGAGGCTTCTGAGGTTCATGAATTCCTTCGGTATCTACCGCAAAGAGCCAATGGAAATTCTTGGGCAAAGAGTTGTTCCGTACGACTGGCTTGCTGAATATCTGTCAAAGGTCCCGGAAGCGAAGGAAACTGCAGTTTGGGCGTACGGAGTAGTCGTTGAGGTGGCTGGGCACAGCAAGAAGAAGAAAATTAAGCACATTTTCAGAACTTCCCATCCTTCGATGGAAGAATGGGGTGGAAGAGATGCCTATGCTAGGAACGTGGGTTATCCGCTCTCGATTGGAGCCCAAATGCTTGCAAAAGGAAAGGCCATGCCTAAGGGAGTGATTGCTCCGGAGAGCGCATTTGAGCCCGCATTATTCATTCGAGAGTTGGCAAAGCGAAAGATCAGAGTATCTCACAAAACCGAGCGACTCCGCTAATGAGACGGTGAATTCGGTCATTTTCCAAGAGGCATCACGCATAGCTATAGTCCACTACCCAACAACGGGAACCGCAAACTAAACAGGTACATACTCACGTGATCGGTTTCTTGCGGAATTTCCTTCGCTTTTCCACCGCATGTTGCAAAACCGTTCAGCTCAAGTTAGGAAACCAGTCGACTGGCTTAAGCAACAGTGGTCTTTAGTTCGTCGTAAAAGAGAGATGTGGACCCATGGTCGATGTTCTCTACGTGTCGGAGAAAGATGCTCAATCATCCGGCTTGGACATGCGAGAGGCTATCGAGATCGCGGAAAACGTGTTCCGAGCACATGGTGAGGGAAAAGCGATCGTCCCCGCCAAGATTTCACTTGAATTAAAGGGTATTTCTCCGTGGATAACTTGGGGAAACGCAATGCCAGCCTACTTTGAACCCTGGAAGATCATGGGCATCAAGTGGATCGGGGCAAATTCGGATAACCCCAAGAATCAATTGCCCACACTCATGGGAGTAATAATGCTAAATGACCCCCAGACTTTCGCCCCAATAGCAATTCTCGGAGCCGCTTGGATAACTGCCATGAGAACGGCGGCTGCAACAGCAGTCTGTGCAAAATACCTAGCAAAAAAGGACTCGAAGACGCTGTGCATTATCGGCGCAGGATTTCAAGGAAGACACCAGTTACTGTCTCTGCAGGAAGTGCTGCCACTAACAGAGGTCAGAGTTCATGACACAAACCCCCAAGCCGTGAATCAGTTCGTGGAACAAATGCGTGGGATGTCCAAAGCAAAACTCAACCCTGAGAAAGATGTGGCGACAGCCGTCAAAGGAGCTGATATAGTAGTAATCGCTATCACCAACGAAACAATCTTCTTCAAACAGGACTGGATCGAGAAGGGCACGCTGATCTGTTCTCTGGGCGAAACCGTGATGGAATACCAAGCCCTCAGAACTATGGACAAAATAATCGTCGATCATAGACAGCAAACCATGCACATGGGCGAGCTCAAGAAATGGTTTGAAAAAGGCCTAATCTCTGAACGAGACGTTTACGCTGAATTGGGCGAAGTAGTTGCAGGCAAGAAACCAGGGAGAGAAAACGATCAAGAACGAATCTTGGCGGCACCCATAGGAGTCGCTAGCCTCGATGTCGCAACAGCTTTCAGAGTCTACATCCACGCGAAGCAGAAGGGCATTGGCACAGTTCTGAGTTGGATCTAAGGGTAGGGCTGCAAATGGTTGACCTAAATTCTTGGGATGGTTTAAACACCGAAAAGTCGAGGGAACTCTACAAGCGAGCCTGCGCAGTCATCCCCGTTGGAGCTTCTTCTAGCGCTAGAGCCTACCCCATGTTCAACCCGTATCCCATATCGTTTGACCATGGAAAAGGTTCGCGTTTCTGGGATATCGACGGAAACGAGTACCTAGATTTTGTGCTCGCCTACGGTCCGCTAATACACGGCCACTGCCCACCCAAGATTCTCGACGCCGTAAGGAAACAGATGGAAAAAGGAACCATGTGCGGGCAGCCAACGGAGGTGGGGGTAAGAACAGCTGAGAAGATCAAGCAGGTAGTTCCAAACGCCGACTTTGTCAGATTTTCCAACACAGGTACCGAGGCTACTATGCATGCCATCAGGATTGCGAGAGGCTTCACTGGCAAAGATAAGATAATCAAATTCGAAGGCGGATACCATGGAGTGCATGATTATGCCCTTGTGAGCATTCACCAAGTCGTCGGTAGTGAACTAGCCCCTACGACGGTGCCGGAGTGATTGGGGATACCTGAAGGCACATTGAGGAACATCATAATTCTGCCGTGGAACGATTTAGGTGCGCTAGAGAAGACTATCAAACGAAGGTCAAACGAAATTGCCGCAGTAATCACAGAACCTGTCTCAATGAATTACGGTGTAGTCCCACCTGAGGAAGGCTACCTGAAAGGAATCAGAGAACTCACTGAAGACTATGGCATAGTTATGATATTGGACGAGGTTGTGACTGGTTTTAGACTGGCACTGGGAGGCGCTCAAGAATATTTCAATTTCAGGGCTGACTTGGCCACATTCTCGAAAGCTCTTGGGGCCGGGTTCCCCATAGCAGCGATAACCGGAAGGAAAGAAATCATGGAAATGATCAGGCCGGGCGCGATCACGCACATGGGAACGTACAACGAGAACCCGCTCTGTGTGGCAGCTGCATACGCTAGCATAATCGAGCTGGAAGCCGGGGGAATTGAACGTATGGCAAAATTGGGCAGAATGTTCTATGAGGGAATCCGACAAGCGATCGACAAAACGCAAGTTGAAGCTATCGTGCAAGGTATTGGCCCAATATTGCAGGTATACTTCACGAAACTCAAGCAGATACGAAATCTAAGAGACGTATTGCCGCCCCAGTGTGACGCAGAGAAGTCAAAGAGATTTCAGAGAGAGTTGCTCAAGAGGCACGTCTATTTCCACCCGGATCTTTTCGAGCGCCAATTCATCTCCACAGCACACACCGAAGAAGAGATAGAGAAAGCGGTTTCAGCTGTGACAGAAGCTTTCAGAGCTCTTTGAACGTGCGATCATTGAGAAATACAATGGCGAGAATGAATTCTCTAGAGCGGGCAAGCCTCTAGGATACAAAGGAAAAGCTCACATGCCAGCTCACGATGAGCTGGGCGTCCCTACTGCTAGACCTCATCTAGGCTCCTTTCGAGGACTATGTTCCTCTTGTTCATCTCTGACTCGAACTCGTGAAATAGTTTGCCTCTGATCAACATCTCAGGGGGAACCACACCCGTCGAAGTGATCTCGCCCCGACCTATCATCATCGTCACTACGGAACAGGGGTAACCTGTCGTCCTCCCCATCGAGATGACTCTTTTTCTCTCATCGTAGTAATCAACCATCTGACGTCGCAACCTAACCTTCTTGCCGTTCTTCATCCCGACTGCGTCAGACCGCAGAAGCGTTACGTCCTTTTCGTTGCCGATCTCAAGCAGGGGCCCCATAACTAGCGAGTTAAAGCGTCGAGGGCTTGTCATCGATCCGTCCACCTTCAGTGGCTTTTCGGATAATAAACCACAATCCGCCAGGAGATTGATTCTTTCGATGTTCCCAGCCCATCTGACGGTCTTCTCAACCATGTTCGGGATCTTGTCTTTCATCGTAAAGAGGAGGCTTGCGAGTCCATCGGAGTAGAATGCCTCGACATCAGTGAAAGGAGCTGGAAAACTGACCTTCTCTAACCCGGACCGCGGTTCCACTTCAACGACTTTGCCATCCTTTACAATTCTTGGATTTCTCATATACAGCCCCCAAGCGGCCTCCAGGGAGAAAACATACCGCCACCGTAACGGAGAAGACGGGGTAGGCGTCAGTCCTCCACACATGATCTCTACGCTTTTGATCTCGTCCAGTTGGTCGACCGCTTCGCCGACAAGAATATTAGTGATTCCTGGCGCGACTCCACAGCCTGGAACGACGATTACGCCGGCCTTTCTGGCTTCGGCGTCGAGCTTCATGTGCTCGTCCTGGAATGTCAGATCCACCACTGGAACCTTTGCTTTTATCAATGCTCTGTCAGCTGCGACTGAGTAAGTGTGGGTAAGAGCATTGGCCACGACGTCAAATCTCCTGGCCAGAACGGCGAGTCTAGAACGGTTCGCCACGTCGACTCTCTGTGTCGACAGCTTCTGCGTGTGAGCTTCAGTTTGCAGTGCCTTCAACTTCTCCTGCGAAACATCGAGAACCGCAACCTTCTCGACGTCATCAGCTTCAAGAAGATCCAGCGCTATTGCCCGACCCATAAGTCCACAACCCAAGACGAGAACTTTCATCATAAAACATACTCCAGAGTGATTCCTTAGATTGCCTCGATCTTTCTACGTAAGTCCACTCCGCGATTGTCCTAATGAGAATATGGGGCGATTTCCGACATTAGAACCCTGAGGATTTCACGCGTCTTAATTTGCCACGCCGCAGTCTCTGAGAGTCGTCGATAGTACTGCCCCACCGATTATTCTCACTTAGTTCACAACTAGAATGTCCGCAACCAGTCCTTTTCGTTTTTCGCTCGGATACCTGGCATTACAACGAAGCCTTCGCAAAACCTTCGGAAGGGCCATCTTATATGGCACATGACTACGCGCCCGAGAACCGCCTAAGCCAATGGCTGGTAAATAGCACTACGGAAACTTCGGGGCTAGTGTAGTCGGCGGGCGTTGAAGTCTATACCGACCATACTGTATGAATTGCAGTCTTAACTAGTCCAGATACGGATAAAATAGCTGTGACTTCTTTTGGGAAAAGACGTCCTAAGAATCGCAAGAGCAAACAATCCTAAGATGTCGCGTCGCAAATTCATACAACTCGGTACGGGAGCAGTCGTAGTCGCGGCCGTGGCCGCTGGAGGCTACTACTTCTTCACTCAGACACCCCAGGGAGGACAGGTGACCTCCGCAACTTCAGCCTCTTCAGCGACTTCAGCCACTTCGACCTCTTCATCGTGGGTCAAACCTGCTTCCATCCGGTTCGACGGGTGGGGAGGATCGATGCAGGACTCAGAACGCAAAATCGCTTTCAACGGTTTCGAGCAAGAGTACGGAATCAAAATTGTCGATGGAGCATATGGCCAGACATCAGAGATAATGTCAAAGATTAAGGCCGCCAACGGAGGCGAATGGGATCTAGTCGAGGTAGACAACGACACCATCTACTTCGGAACCATGGAGAATCTCTGGCAACCATTGCGGCTTGAGAATATTCCGAACCACGATAAACTTCCGGATATTTTCAAGACAAACGGTCACGGCGCCTTCGACCCAGGTTTCAAGGACGGAGTCTTCCACGGAATACCTGGCCCGATGTACGGGACAACTCCCGTGGTCATCAACACGACCAAAGTAACACCCGACCCGACCAGCTGGGACTGTCTTTGGGACCAGAAATGGAAAGGTAGAATGTGCCTCGAAGACTATTGGATCACTAGAATGCGCGACGCCGCTGTTCACTTGGGACAAGACTATAACAACATCACTGACGTAGATGCGATCTGGAAAGCCCTCAGCGACCAACAGAAACTAGTATTCAAGTACTGGGAATCAGGGGCCGAAATGGAAACAGAGCTGACAAACGGGGAAGCCTGGATCGGTGACCTGTGGGGAGGACGAGTTCAGAAACTTGCCCAGAGAGGCGTCCCTGTCAAGACACTGCTGTTGCCCCAAACTGAAGTATGGACGGACGCATTTGTAGTCCCAATCAATGCACCACACCGATACGAGGCTGAACTTCTGCTGAACTACATGCTGGACCCGAAGGTCAATGTGGCTCTGGCATTGGAGTTTCTTTATCCTCCAATAATCGACAGTCAGTACATACCAGCGGACTCATTGGAACAGATTAAACTAATGCCAGATTTCGTCGGCAACAACTACGACAAACTTGGCTTCGCTAACACCGGATACTACAACGACCACAAACAAGCATGGACTGAGAAGTGGACATCAATCATGTCCGGAGCGTAAGTCCTTCACAATGTGGGCGACAGAATGAGTCGTCCGCAACCCTATCTTTTTTTGTAATTTTTCTATGCAAGGAACGTACGAACGTTTTCTAACGGAGTTAACCATAAGACAAGAATCGATTTTGGTTACTTTCTCAATCAATTAGGCATTGGAAAGCCGTTATCGGCAATGTTGCAGAAGGCGGAGAGACCTTCCTAGTTGAATGTCGCTCCGCTCGTTTGGACGGAGTGATTTCATCCTATCCTTGGGACCTGTTGCAACGTTACTTTCTTTTTCTTAGTGTTACCCTTCGGCTTATTCGCACTTGCAGAAAGAAAGCGAATAACGTGGAAAGCATTAGTAAAGTCGCCAGCGGGTTGATCGTTGGGGGAAGCTCAGTCCTCAACGCGGTGAATATTCTCACAGCGATCGTTTCTGTATATGGCATGACCCAGAACTGGCTCGCCGTATAATCATCCAACGACAGGGCAAAAGCGAGGAGCATGCCTGATAGTATTGCCGGGAGAATAAGAGGTAAGGTAACCTCTCTGAATGTCTGGATCGGATTTGCGCCCAGGTTCATTGAGGCTTCCTCAAGCGATTTGTCGAGTCCGTAGACGCGCGCATGTACCATCAGTATGACATAGGGCAGAGTGAAGAGCGCGTGCCCGAGAATCATGAAAAGGTACGAGAATCGTGACAGCGACAACCCTAAAGATATGAAGAAAGTGAGTAAGCTCGCGCCCAGGATGATCTCGGGAACCACCATCGGCGCTATGACGAAGGATGAGAGCAGGCCACGTCCTCGAAATTTGTATCTGACCATTCCAATTGAGGTCACGGTTCCAAGCAAACCGGAAATGAGGATTGCCGACAGACCAATGAATAAGCTATTGTAGATGGCCGCAACCATTCTGGGGTCTTGCGTGAGTGCAATATACCATTTGATCGTAAGACCAGGAGGAGGAAACGTTGCTATCACATCCGGCGAAAACGACATCAAAATGACGAACACGGCGGGCGTGAGGATGAAACCGTAGACCACCACAGTAAGAATTTGCAGCGACCTGCCCGAGATTCTTGAAATGAGTCGAGACAATAAAGCGGGCAAAGTCAACCCATCGCCTCAAGGAGTTTGTCTAATCCCACAACTTTGTTGTAGACGTACACGATTGCTAGGGTCACTAAGGTTAGGATGACGCTTAACGCCGTTCCCAAGGGAAAGTCGCGCATTGTAAGGAAGAGGACTGAGATTAGGTTAGCAATCATCGCCTGCTGTGGGCCCCCTAAGATTGCTGGCGTCACATACATTCCGAAGGAAGAGATGAAGGTGAGCAGGACTCCCGACGCTATGCCTGGAACGCTAAGTGGAAACGTGACTTGGCGGAAGGTAGAGATATCGTCAGCACCGAGGTTCTTTGACATATCTATGATGTTGTTATCGATCTTCTCGATCGAGGAGTATATTGGCAGTATCATGAAGGGTAATGTCCAATTTACGGTTCCGATTATGACTGCCGTTTCTGTGAAAAGGAATCTCATGGGTTCATTGACGACGCCGAGGGCTAACAGAACGTAGTTTACGATTCCCCTCGCGCCCAATACGTAATACCAAGAGTAGGCCCTTACCAGGAAACTTATGAAGAGTGGGAAGAGAAGCAAGACCACTATTGTCTCACGACGGATAGACGTGAGTTTTGCTAGGTAGTATGCGACTGGATAGCCGAGTAATAAGGACAAAAATGATACTTCGACCGCGACGCCTAGTGATCTCAAGATGATGTCTAGATACAAAGGTGTTGTAAGTATGTGCTCATAACCCGAGCCTTGAAGGCTGTAAACAGCAGTGATTAGTATCGGGATGAAGAAGAATACGAAGACGTAGCCCGCTCCTGACCCTACTAACAATACTGCGCCAAGCCTTGCTGATATCCGAGGAATCCGAATTCGCGCAGCCTTTGACTTGAATGAGGTCTGAAGTTTGTTCTCCCTAGGACCTTGATTTTCGCTCATCTCAGGCTGACCTCCCAAGTTCAAGGTTTTCGAATCAGACCGACGTTCTCAGGCTCGACCCTCACCCAGGCAGTCGAACCTTTTACAATTGACCGTGTTCTTCGAATATTGGGCTCGGTGGCAATCAGCATCACTTTTGGACTAACAGCTACACGATACAAGTAGTTTGTGCCCAAAAACATCACGTGGTCGACTAATCCGCTGAGAACATTGCCTCCATCAGGCGGCTTGGCAGGCAGGACTTCGATTCGCTCGTAGCGAATGAAAGCTGTCACGCTATCGCCCACTCCGTATGCGTCCTGCTTGGGAACTGTAAGTACAGGGCCATCGTCGACGGAAACTTTCATCATGTTCTCACCGATCTCGGCAATCTTACCGTTCATGAAATTCGATTGGCCTATGAAGCTCGCGACGAACTCTGATTTAGGATCCTCATAGAGCTGGTATGGTTCGCCCTGCTCGATAATGGATCCCTTTTGCATCACTACAGTTCGATCCGAGAGAGTCATCGATTCCTCTTGGTCGTGCGTTACGAAGATTGTGGTGATCCCGATTCGCTGCTGAATCTGCTTTAGTTCTATTCGCATTTGAGCACGAAGCTTTGCATCGAGATTACTGAGCGGCTCGTCCAAGAGTAAAACGTCGGGTTCGATGACAAGAGCCCGTGCCAATGCGACACGTTGCTGCTGACCGCCACTCAGCTGTTTAGGATATCTTTCTTCCAGTCCCGGAAGCTGGACGAGGTCCAGGACTCGCTTGACCCTGTCCTTAATCTCGTTCTTCGGAAAATGCCTATACTTCAACCCGAAAGCTACGTTGTCGTATACTCTCTTGTGAGGAAAAAGTGCGTAGTTCTGAAAGACCATTCCCGTGTTCCTTAGATATGAGGGGACATTGTTGACAAGCTCATCCCTAATGAAAACCGAACCGCGCGTCGGTCGCTCAAAGCCTGCTATAATTCGTAGAGTTGTTGTCTTTCCACAACCGCTCGGCCCCAATAGGGAAAGGAACTCGCCTTTCTTTACGTCGAGGCTAACTCCATTAACAGCCGTCATTTCACCGAAAACTTTTGTGACATCCTCTAATCGGACGAATGACAATTCAATCCCCTTAAGGATGAAGATGGTTTAGCCCGGTCAGTGCAGATTGGCACAGGAGCTGATAGCTTTCTCGCTCTTCTAAAGGCTAGCGTTGGTTTGCAGTGCCGATTTTCGGCAAGCAAAACTTGACCAGCAGACGTGAAGCTCTTCTCCCTAATTTGCGGCCTGGCAATACTTTCGTAACAGTATTGTCGCAAGAATAAAATACTCCGATGATTTTCGCTCATCAGGCAAGGTCTTTGGATTCTAGTGTGCTCAGAGGCAAGAGAGACCACTCCATAGCACTATTGAAACAGATGATTGCCATACCCAGCTCCAACCCCCATGTATCAGACAAAAACGAGAAAGAGATCGCGCGGTTCCTCAAAAAGGAGCTCGAAGGCGCGGGCTTTCAAGTCCAGCTTCAACAGATTACAAGCGCGTATCCGCATGCCGGGCTGCCGGAAAACAGAACCTTCACTCGTCCAAACGTCATAGCACGAATCGGAAGGAAGGATGGAACCAAACTCATTCTAAATGGGCACATCGACACGGTTTCAGGAACCAACATGAAGAAACCATTCGAACCACGTGTTGTGGGCGATAGGTTGTATGGAAGAGGCAGCTCCGACATGAAGGGCGGGGTCGCGGCGATCGTGGCGGCCGCTGAAGCAATTCACGAGTCATCTTGCAACCTGAATGGCGAACTTGTACTTTCACTAGTAGTGGACGAAGAAACACTAGGAGAAGGAACCAAGGAATTTTTGAAAAGAGAATCTGGTGACTTCGCCATAGTCGCCGAACCCACGGAAAATACACTTGGGATAGCCCAGGCAGGCTATATCGACTTCGACATATCCTGCAGAGGGGAATCAAGACATGGCCAAACTGCACTACCTCACCTTTGGCCCAGCGCTTTCCTGCAAGCGACAAACATCTGCAACCGCATAATGGAAGACAAGGTTCTCATCAGGAAGCAGAGGCAGATGGGCGTGGAAATGAGCACAACTTTCAATGTGTCGCCGGTTCAGCCTGCTGTGCGCTCATCATTCGCTTGGATGACAATAGAAGATTATGCGGTCAACTGCCTTCTGGGGCTAGTCCCGGGGCAGACTGTCGAAAGTTCTGAAAGGTTGGCTAGGGCAGCGATGAATCGCATCAAACGCCATGTGACTAACGCTAATAGGCAGGGTCAGAAAACTGGGGTTACAAAGGCGCATTGGAACATCGGATTCGTACAAGCAGGAAATCCATATGTTAGAAGCTTCGAGAATGCCATGCAGAAGGTTCTCGATCATAATCAGCGAAGCTACGTGCTCAGTTTCTGTGACGCAACTCACTTCTACCGTGCCAATATCCCGACAATATTATTCGGCCCTGGAAAAATGGAACTCGGACACAGCACCGACGAATGCACAAGCATACATCAGGTGAGGGATGCCACAAGCGTTCTCGCACACGCGATCGAGCAGATTCTCACGTAGGACTGTCAGACATTAACCTAGCAGCGGACGGGGAGCGGGCTCCGCGCGGGTACGGCTTTGAGTAGGCTACGTTTTGGTGTTCTTTGCGGCAAAGTCATTGTAGAGGTTGCGCAGTTCCTTTGCTGCGGCCTCGCCTTCCGATATGCTGAAACGTTTGCGCTCGTAGTGCAACATCTCTTTCATGATTTTGTGCGCCTTGTCGGTGAGTACGACCGACCCGTCGTCCTCTATCCGTTCAATTCCATCATATTTCTGGGCTTCTTCATTGATGTGAATAGCTTCTTTGAGTGTTAGTCCCGCTGGAATCACGACTTCGGCTCCTTTTGCGCTCAAACGTACAGGATAACCGCCCGGTAGTCCCTGTGGCCCCGGAGCATGAGTCAGTTCGTTAGTATCGTTGGCAATTGCGAGTATGTTCTTGACGGCGGAAGATGCCACCTGAGAGTCGCTTCCAGTTAGTGGAGGTGTGGGGATCGGGGTGAGTAGCATTCGCTCGCCATTTACTTCCTCGGTCACGTCTCGGTCTCCGACAAGGATTCGGAGAAAGTATGGAGCGCCTCCAGTAGTACCGAACTCTTCTACTCTGACGTCGTGGTAGTGGTACCCCAGCATGAAGACAGTGACATTGTTCATCGGAACACCCAACTTGTCGCTTACCCCTTTCTTTATCCGAGGCACCAATAGATCGAAGTTGCCGATGCCCACCGTGGGGGCCAAACCGACTTTGGACAGTATGCAGTTTACGGCGTCGGGGAACGAGCAGCTCACAACATGCGCCTTTACGCCCGACTTTCGAACAGCCTGCATCAATTTGTGCGTGAGAGTGAGGTGCATCGGAGTCCACGGCCCCAAGCCCGCGTCCAGAAGCTTGAGGTACGCATCCTCAGGGAGTTGAGTGCCGATGACCCACCAAGATTGCAGCGTGCTCGCATTCACAACAACATCAGGCTGTTCATTCTGCAGAATCGTGCTTGTCCCATCAATATCGTTCAAATCTATCTTCGAGAACTTCATGCGCGGATAGAAGCCCATGTTCGCGGCTCCGAGCATAACATTGTTAGTCTTTTGGAGTCCGCGCTGCTCATCATAATCTGCTGCGATTATCTCAGTTGGGCCGCGGGACCTGGCGAGAAACTCGAGAATATGGCCTCCAAGACTGCCGAGGCCGATAACGAGAATTTTGCTCATGCTCAATCCTCATGGGACGAGGACGAACTCGACCATTAAGAGTTCCTCGCGAAATCCTATGTTGGGAATTTGGGAGACCTAATCACGCGACGGGCTCATGATTTCAAACGGCTTAAGATTTCTCGGGCACTTTGGACGATATATTCGATATCACCGAACTTGGGGACTTGGCTGCTATTCCCTCCGGAAAAATGAGCGAACTTCTACGCCACAAGGCAGAAGAAGCCTTCGCAGACGCACTCGGAGAATCGCTGCAAAAGCATCATCTGCGAATCAGAAGAGTTTGAGGAAAGAGGCGGAAGAAATCGTTGACCGGGTTTGGGCTAGGAAAGCAGAAGTAATCGTACGCTATTGTTTGGGTGGGTAGTTCGAGTTGCGTCCCCGTGTGCGCGAATGTGGGATAAATATCGGGAACATGGAGCTTGGGCAGCAAAATTCCATAACGGACGTTGAGGGTGTTCGCGTGGGGAGCGTTACTCTAATTCAAGGCGAGGGGAAGCTCACGCCCGGTCTTGGGCCAGTCAGAACAGGTGTGACCGTGATTTTGCCTCACACTAAAAGTGTGTTCGAGGAGAAGGTTAGATCAGCAGTTCACGCTCAGAATGGGGCTGGTGAACTCACGGGGGCCCTTCAAGTGATGGAGTGGGGCATTCTCGAGACGCCCATCGCGCTCACCAATTCATTGAACGTGGGACTAGTGCACGACGGCATGGTTGAGTACATGCTGAAGGAGAACCCGGAGATTGGGAATCAAGCTGACGTGATCTTGCCTGTAGTCGGTGAATGCGATGACAGTTACCTCAACGACATTCAAGGCAGACATGTGAAACAGGGGCATGTGTTGGAAGCCTTCCGAGCTACCAGCAGGACAGTGACGGAGGGTTCGGTGGGCGGCGGCACGGGGATGACCGCGCTGGGTTTCAAGGCGGGCATCGGCACAGCGTCCCGGCGAATCGATGGTAAGCTGGGAGACTACACACTTGGAGTTCTGGTGAACGCAAACTTTAGTGGGAATTTGCACGTGGACGGAGTCCCAGTTGGCCGACAATTCAGAAACCCGAAGCGTAACCGCAACGGTGACAGATCGATAATAACCGTTATCGCAACCAACGCCCCGCTTACTGCGCCTCAGTTGCGCCAAATTGCCGCACGTGTTCCTCTCGCCCTTGGTAGAGTCGGGTCAGTTTCGGCCAACTCAAGTGGTGATATTTCCATAGCCTTCTCCACAGCCGAAAAGATTGGGCGCTCACTCACGCCAATTTCAGGTACTCATGAAGCTGTGCCTGTTGACACTTTGGATGAGCTGTTCGGTGCGGCGGTTGAGGCCACGGAGGAAGCAATCCTTAACTCGATTTTTGCGAGCGAGACCATGAAAGGACGCGATGATAACGTTTCGCATGGGTTGCCTATTGACGAAGTGCTTGAGGTCTTGAGGAAAAAGGGGAGACTCTGACAGGTTTATTCCGTGCGGTACTCACATCTCTATGCACATCACTTTGAGAGGAGTATTCAGAGCTTATCCGTGGCGGAATGAGGTAGTGGCAGGAACCGGGTCAACCATCCCAAAGCGTAATCGTACAGGCGAATCTGATTCGAGATCTTCCGGGGCCAGTGTCCTTCGTCAGGGAATTCGAGATAATCCACAGTCTTCCCCATCATCCGCATCTTTTCCACAATCTCTCGGGCTTCTGTGACTGGGCATCGAGGGTCGTGAGCTCCTCCGGTGAAGCAGACCGGGGCCCGGATCCTGTCGAGGTAGAAGATGGGTGAATACTTCCGGAGGAGTTCCTCTTCTTTCTCTGGGGGCCCCATCTTGTTCCAGTCGTAGATCTGAAGGTTCCCACGCTCGTTCTTCGTTGCGGTGAACCAGTTGAAGTAACCCACGATACTCACGCCGACGGCCCAAAGGTCTGGGGCCTGCTCGAGGCAGTGTGCAACACAGTATCCGCCATAGCTTATACCGATGATGCCCAAACGGTTCGGAGCGCATTGTCCCTTAGCGATGAGCCAATGGCCACCGGCTATGATATCTCTAATGTCTCCTCCTCCGAGGTCGTGATCACTAATTCTTCGCCATGCTCGGCCGTATCCCGTACCCCCGCGGTAGTTAGGGGCGAGTACTGCAAAGCCCTGAGCCACCATGAGCTGATAACCAGCGTCCCACTCGTTGAGGACCTGATCCTCGGGACCGCCATGAGGGTCTACAACGGCCGCGTGACGTTCGCGCCCAGCTGGCGGAACAAAGAGCCAGGCTGGGATCTTGCGGTCATCAAAGGATCGGTACCACACGAGTTTTGGTACGACGAGTTCATTACGCGGGAGCTTCACCGGGGTACCAACAATACGCGAGGCCAGGTTCCTCCGCGAGCACACAATTTCGTGGGGCTTCACGAACGTAGAGTGCGTGTAGAAGATATCGCGTGAGTTCGGATGCCACACGGGGCGTGAAGCAGCGCCCTCGGAGGCTGAAACTCTTCGAACTCCAGTTCGAGTAGGCGCGGTCGTTCGCAGCTCGACGTTTCCATGGTGGTTCTCTAAGTATGCGATGCGGGCGCCGTCGGGGGACCAAAGGGGCACGGTTTTGTCCCAGTGATTCTCGACGGCCCAGCGAATGTTGTGTGTATCAAGGTTGAGGATCCCGATGTCCAGATGGTCATGAACGTTGGAGACAAAGGCAAGTTCCCTGCCGTCCGGAGACCATGGCCTTGGCCGTGCCATCGCCCCCGCAATGAAGTTCTCCGAGTTCGGCATGCCCACAAGTCTCTCCATGTTTCCATCCAGATCAACTAAACCCACCCAGTCACCGATTCCGAAGCCCGCGCTGAACGCGATAGACTTGCCGTCGGGTCGCCATGCGATTTCATTGACGATGTCATCGACTCGTGTCAGTTGCTTGGTTTCGCCGCCCTCAGCGTCCGTAACGAAGATGTTCTCCCGGTCATGGTCCCGATTTGAGATGAATGCGATCTTCGTGCCGTCCGGTGACCAACTGGGAAACGCACTGTCTGCTGGCGTATCCGTGAGTTTCCGAGTTATGTCGCCTCTCGTATGAACGATGAAGATGTTAGAATTCTCGTCCCCCTCGAAATCTGATTGGTACGCGATCCACTGCCCGTCTGGGGAGAATTCTGGGTTAAGCGCTGATTGTGCGGATTCGACTAGAGCTTTCTCGCGCTTCGTTTTCAGTTCTCGAAGGTAGACCGCCCACTGCTCCCCCTTGTTTGCGGAGTACGCCAGTAGACGGCCGTCCGGGGAGATGTCGAAGCTGCCAAGTTCCCAGATCTTGCGAAGAAACTTTCGAGGGGTGAAGGTTACCTTGCGAGTCATGGTCACACCTCAGGGGAAAGGTTCCTGCCAGAAGTGGCAGGCGACCCAGCGCTCGCCTCCAATGCTTCGCAGTTCGGGTTCCTCTATCTTGCATTTTTCCTTCCCGATGGGGCATCGTGGGTGGAATCTGCAGCCCTTCGGTACATCAATGGGGTCGGGGACTTCCCCGTGAAGTATGACTCTCTTGTGCCTGAACTTGGGGTCAGGGACCGGAACCACGGAGACGAGTGCTCTAGTGTAAGGATGTTTAGGGTCTCTGATCAAGTCGAAGGAGCTTGCTCTCTCAACGATCTTACCTGAATACATCACGGCGATAGTGTCACCCATAACCCACGCTAACGAGAAGTCGTGTGTGATGAAAAGGAAGCTCGCGTCTTCTCTCTTCTTAATGTCTAGCATTATCCTGAGGATATCTGCGCGCATCGAAACGTCCACCATAGACACCGGCTCGTCAGCGATGAGGAAGATAGGGTCCAGGACCATAGAGGATGCGATTCCGACCCTTTGCCTCTGCCCCCCGCTCAGTTCATGAGGGTACCGGTGAAGGAACGTCTCCGGAGGAATCAGGCCCACATTGGAAAGCGCCGTAAGAATCTTCTTCATTTTTTCTTCGCGGCTTCCGCCAACTCTATTCACATCGAGCGGTTCTGAAAGCTGGTCCAGAACGCTATGCTTTGGATCCAGTGACTCGTAGGGATCTTGGAAGATAAGCTGTATTTTGGGTCGGATTCTACGAATCTGCCTTGGACCAGCGGAGCACAACTCAATGGTTTCGCCGTCATCGCGGAAGTTGATTGTCCCGCTAGTAGCCTCTACGAGTTTTAGAATGCATCTGGCGGTTGTTGTCTTGCCGCATCCGCTTTCCCCAACGAGGCAGAAGACTTCTCCGCGGCGAACGTCGAAACTGATTCCGTCCACAGCGTGTATGAATTTCTCCTCGCTTTTGGCGAGGCTGGTGAGTATGCCGGTTCTAACCGGGAACCATACTTTCAGGTCTCTGACTTCTAGGACATTCTGCAAGGTTTCATCGCTTCCAACATGCGACATAGCGGTTGCCATCGACAGTCTTGCCTGGGGGGTCGACCTCACATTCTTTGCTCGCCAAGGGGCAGCGAGGTGCGAATCTGCAGCCGGGAGGTGGGTGAAGTAGGTCGGGTGGGGAACCAGGTATAGAAACGGGAAGTTCTCTCGAGGCGTGAATGTTAGGAAAACCCTTGAGGAGCCCAGAGGTGTATGGATGAAGTGGGTTCTCGAACATTGTTACGACGTCAGCGTGCTCCACGAGTTTGCCTGCGTACATTATTGCAACTTTCTCGCAGGTTTCCGCGATAACAGATAGATCATGCGTGATGAGAATTGTCGACAACGACATCTCTTTCTGGATATCCTTAACGAGTTGCTGAATTTGCATCTTCGTCATGACATCTAGTGCTGTCGTTGGTTCATCGAGTATTACAAGTCTGGGTTCGCATGCTAGTGCCATAGCAATCATTACGCGCTGCCTCATGCCTCCGCTGAACTCGTGGGGATAGTCTCTCGCTCTTGACTTATCGATGCCAACTAGCTCCACTAGTCTTTCCGCTCTTCGTGTGGCCTCGTCCTTCGCTATCTTCTCGTGGAGAAGGATGGGCTCTGCGATTTGCTCAACGATTCTCTTGACGGGATTGAGGGCGTTCATCGCGCCTTGAAAGACTATTGAGATCTTCTTCCATCTGGTCCTCCTCAGTCGTCTGTCAGACATCTTGACAATGTCTTGGCCGTCATACAGGATCTCACCTCCAAGGATGCTTGCATTCGGTGGTAGAAGTCGCATTAATGAAAGGGCGACTGTTGTCTTGCCGCATCCTGATTCTCCCGCGAGTCCTAATGATTCACCTACGTCCACGTGGAAGCTAACATCGTCGACGGCCTTGACGTAATCGCCGTCCGCTCGGTAGAAGGTCTTCAATGCGTTGACTTGGAGTAACGCTGTCAAGCTTTTCGTTCCCTTAATCTGGGGTTGGATATTTCTTCGATCGAGTAGCCTATCAGCGTGAAGCCCATTACGAGGAGTATGATCGCCACGCCTGGAGATATGACCCACCACCAGGCGTCTCGATAGACTGCGTTATTTGACAACGCTAAATGGAGTATCATTCCCCAACTGACCGTTGTGGGGTCTCCGAGCCCCAGGAAATCCAGTGTCACTTCTGACAGGACTGCGCCTGCTACTGTGAGGACCGCGTTTGCGAAGACAAGCGGAAAGACGTTCGGCAGAATGTGCCTTGTTAGGATTCGGAGGTCTCCTGCTCCTGCTGTGCGAGCTCGGTCAATGAACTGGCGTTCTCTCACAGTTAGAACCTGGGACCTGATCACCCTCGCCGTTCCACTCCAGCCCGTGATGCCAATAACGAAAATCACAACCCAGAGAACAGGAATCGGGATTTCCATGGCTTCGACGACTGCGACCAGTACTATGATGAGCGGAAGGTAAGGAATCACCAGGAAGAAGTCTATGACTCTTTCAAGGAATTCTCCAAATCTTTTGCCGTAGTATCCTCCGAACAGCCCAATCAGGGTTCCGACAACTGCAGATATCAGCGTTGCAAACACGCCCACAAGAAGGGAAACTCTGGTGCCGTATACCATCTGACTGAATATATCGTGCCCAAACCAGTCTGTTCCAAGCCAGTTCAGACTATTCGGAGGTAGCCACGTTCTGCGGGCATCAATCTTGGTGGGGTCGAATGGCGAAAGATAGCTGGCGAAGGCTGCGATGGCGAAGAAGAATAGGACGAGGGCGAGACCGAGAACTCCTTTCCTTACGCGTGAGTAAATATTCCAGAACCCAGAAACAGTACGCCATATAGGAGTCACTGCCGGCTTCATTGTAGCTTCACTCTTGGATCGATGTAGGTGTAGATGATGTCCGCAGCGAAGTTCGCGATTACGACTAGCACGGCGTCTATGAAGAAGAGGCCTTGTAGGAGGGCGTAGTCTCTGAACTGCAATGCCTGCCAAGTCAGCATCCCAATGCCGGGATAGGAGAAAATTATCTCAGTTTGCAGAGCGCCGCCGATGACGAAACTCAAAGCCAACGCGATGGTTGTGATCGAAGGTAACAGTGCGTTGGGGATGACGTGACGCTTCAGAACTTGGTCTTCCGTGAGGCCCTTTGCTCTCGCCGTGAGGACGAAGTCTTCGGTCATTACATCGATGAGCGAGTTTCTCATGATCAGCAGGTATTCTGCGTAGCTGACGAGCGTTAGGGTAATCACAGGCAGGACAAGGTGCATTCCCATATCTGCAATCTGTTGAAGGAGGCTTGCGTGAATCAGTTCGATTGTTCTTACACCAGTGACAGGAAAGATCCCGAGCCAGACAGAGAAGGTCATGATTAGAACGATACCGATCCAGAATGTTGGCATCGACCAGAATACGAGACCGAAGCTGGTTGAGATCAGATCGATTGGCTTCCCTCTCTTCCAGCCGGCAATCGCTCCCGTGTAGAAGCCGAGGAGGATCGAAATGGCTTCTGAGATCCCTACCAAGACGAGTGTGTTGGGCAGCGAGGCTGCGATTACACTGGCGACTGGCGCCTTATAGTAGAACGAGTAACCGAAATTCAGTTGGAGTGTTTGAACGATGTATATGACCAACTGTGTAGCGATCGGTTTGTCGAGACCGTAGAATTCCCTCATGCTCAAAATGACTGACTTTTCGATTGCGCGGCCTCGGGGTAGTAAGAGCCTAGCTGGATCCCCGGGCATGACCCTGAACAGGAGGAAATTGAATATGATCACAACCAAGACGGTAACGAACGCATAGCCTGCCTTCTTCGCTAGGTAGACCGTTCTTGCTCTCACGGTGACTTGCCTCTTGCAGGACCTCTTGGTGAGAACGCACAAAGTGCGCGCGGTGTAAATGAAATTTCTGCACGATATGACGTAGATATATACAAAAAGTGCTGTAAATAGAGTAATCTAATCTTCTCAAGACTTGCAGCAGGCTTGACGGAACGTTGTTGACACATACTGCTGTAGTCTTACGGAAGGTTCCGGCTGTTCTCCTGGTCCTACTAGTTGCAGTTGGCCTCGTCGTGAACCCGCAAGTCTTGCCCTTCACCCGTGCCCAGCAGGAATCGACATTGCGGCTGGGTATCACAGAGTTTCCAGACACTTTCAACCCGCTGACGTACACTTTGAGCACCGCTGGTGACGTCTTCAGCATGGTCTATGATATGGGCATACAAATGGAAGGCCTCAACGGCGGTCCGGTTCCCGACTTGGCGGAGAATTGGCAGGTCTCACCCGACGGGTTGACTTGGACGTTTCATTTTGTGCATAACGCAACTTGGCATGACGGAGTTCCGTTCACATCAGCGGACTTCAAGTTTACACTCGACTATTGTACGGACTACCCGAACTTCAATGCGACCCTTCAATGCGGGTCAGTTATCAGCTACATGAGTACGGTCAACAGTACCGAGACCCCCGACCCATACACTGCCATCGTTCACATGCGTAGCCCTCTAGCGGACTTTGGCCAACCGTACTTCTGGATCCTACCCAAACACATCTGGGAGAATGTTCCAAAGGAAGATGCTGAAAAGACCTACAGGAATATGCCGCCGATAGGCACCGGCCCGTTCAAGTATGTGGATTCCAAGGTTAACGAGTATGTGAAACTCGACGCCAACAAGCAATGGTTCCGCGGCGCCCCTAAAATCGACCATATACTCTTCAAGTACTATGCGGATCCCGACACAATGGTTGAAGCACTCATCAGAGGTGAGGTGGACGTTATCGTTCCACCCCTAGGTTCCGTCGGGAAACTTGCAAACGAAAAGGGCATCAACATCCTCCAGTGGCCGAGTCGGTCAATCGAGGAGCTGGGCTTCAATACGTGGTCAGATCCTTCGTCAAAAGGAAACCCGGCCCTGAAGGACTACAGGTTCAGGCAAGCGTTGGGTCACGCCATCAACAAAACTGACATAGTCAACCTCGCATACCACGGGCTCGCGGTCCCGGCTGAATCCGTACTCCCGCCAAAGATGGTACTTTACCACTGGGATCCAACGCCGGAAGAGACAATGAAATTCAATCTTGCAGAGGCTAATCAAATGCTAGACGAGATTGGATACACGAAATGGGATGACAGCCACACCTACAGAATTGACCCAACGACGAATGCCCCCTTCATGCTGAATTGCTGGGTTCCGAACAACCTTATTGAATTGATTAGTGCTGGCGCTTTGATTGAAAACTGGTTCAAGCAGGTCGGCATAGGAGTGCATCTTCGAGTCGTCGACTCAGCTCAAATGGTCGATACTAACTTGGCTGGGGAAATGGACATGTACTTGTGGGACTGGGGCTTCGATGCAGATCCGGACTTCGCCCTATCAGTGTTCACGACAGATCAAATTGGGGGTTGGAGTGACTGCTTCTACAGCAACGCAACCTATGACGCGCTTTACCAGAAGCAGCACACTGCCGTTGACGCGACAGACAGGAAGAACACAATCACTGAAATGCAGAAGTTTCTCTACAATCAGGCCCCATACGTGGTGCTCGTCTACACTTTGAATGTCGAAGCATATCGAACAGACATATTCACGGGATGGATGGATCCGACCAAGTCTCCCGGTTGGGACATATACTGGTGGTGGTGGATTGACCCAGCTCGGAATCCCGATCAGCTGACCCCGATAGCAAGCATGACCAATACGATGGCTACAAGCACGGTTACCACAACGGTTGGGCCCGGCACTGAGACGTACGTGGCTGCACTTGCGATCCTCGTCGCTGTAGTGGCTGCCGGGGCTGTGATTGCATTCAGGCGACGAAGAGCCGCCGAAAAGGAAAGAGAAGAGGACAAGGAGACATAGTCTCCGCAATCAACCAACCAACTACTCCGAACACTTCATTGCGCCTTCCCTTTTGTTCTTCGACGATTGCGACGTGACGGCAAGTGGTTAGAATCAGCTTGGACACAGCAGGGATGCGTGGGCTACTTGAAGGAGTACCTCACCTCGAACGGTTCAAACAGGTCGATGAACTTGAGGAGGCATCACGCGAACTTGCTAAGACTCATACCGACACAGTTGAGTGGAGAACGATCGGTCAATCTTCCGAAGGCAGACCGGTCACCGCGCTGATCATTGGTGAGGGTGATCAGTCAGTTTTCCTGTATGGCTTCACTCATCCCAACGAACCTATTGGATCGCTGACAGTTGAGTATCTGGCATCAAGGCTCGCCTCCAGTGCCGAGCTGAGGAAGCGACTCCCATACAGGTTCATACTGGCAAAGGCCATAGATGTTGATGGCGCCAAGTTGAATGAAGGTTGGTTTCGTGGGCCTTTCGACCTGCTGACTTACGCTGAGAATTATTATCGTCCTCCACCGAACGAGCAGGCCGAATGGACGTTTCCAATCGACTACAAGACACTACATTGGAGCACGCCGATTCCGGAGACACAGGCTATCAAGAACGTTGTAGACGAGTTCAAACCGGCGTTCACGTGCATACTCCATAACGCCGACTTCTGTGGGATCTACTACTACCTCAGCCACCCGCTTCCTGCAGCCTACGCGGAACTAAAACGCATTCCCAGCTTCGAAGGGCTCCCTCTGCATCGAGGCGAGCCGCCTGACGAACTCTACCTCAAAACCTTTGACGAAGGCATATACCACGATTACGGCACAAGCGACGAGTACGAATTCCTATCCTCAACACTCAAAGCCGACCCGGCAACAAGAATCAACTATGGAACCGATTGCTACGAATACATCCGGAACCTCTATGACGGCTTTTGTTTCACGTGCGAACTCCCCCACTTCTACGACGAAAGAATCCAAGACACAACTCCCACTCAGGAAAAAAGAAGGGACCTACTTCTGGGGAGTCTCGAAATCGAAGCCGACACGCAGAGGTTCATTCAACGTATCGTGGATGAATCTCGTAAACTCGTCAATATGAACTCGAGAATCTCTCGCGCAGTCCAATACTTCCTTGACCGTTGGACCAACCTTCAGCAAGCCACACATGCATTTTCAGAGGACGGTGCCTTTGATCGACCAGCAACGATCGCGGAGAAATTCGACCTCACTGTCCTTAAGAGATTCTCGCAAATGCCGATACTTGGAATGGTGGAGAGGTTTCTCAATGAGGCCGAGGCTAGAACAGGACACCGGAAACTACGACCGTTGCGGAACGAGGTGCATTCACGCCTACTCGAGCTCAACAACGTCATTAAGCAAGAATCCAACCCGCACCCAATTCCCCCGCGCACACTTGTGCGAATTCAGCTTCAAAGCGCGTTAACTTGTCTGAGGCACTTTGATTCTCAGGAATGAAGGCTGAGGGGAAAATCACGATCAGCTGGTACGGACGACTGAATTTGAACCGCCCAAGGGCGGCTTGAGACAACGCCAAGAGATTAGGCCCGGAACGAACAACACTTACTGATTCCTCGCTGCGAGCACCAAGAACATCGTTACTGTTCTAAGTAGCCGCAAAATCCCCCCTTAGACCACCTTACTTGGGAAATGTCGAAAAATACTACGCGAGTAATATGCTCAACATTCTTACACTAATTATACTACATGCCAAGAATCTTTCTCCGAGTGACCATATTCTTGGATACGATACAGCAAAGTCCGGCATGGTTTTGATATTGACCCACGAATTTCAAATTGCGCCCGAAATGTACCTGAAAACGATTTACAACCTCGAAACGAGAACGGAAGCAGCCCGCACAGGAGACATAGCCAACATCCTCAAGATCACACCTGGCAGCGTAACGAATACGCTGGAAGTGCTTGAGTCTAAGGGGTTGGTGGAACGTGAGCCTTACAAAGGCGTCAAGCTGACCGCGCAAGGAAAGAAACTGGCTCTCTCAGTTTTCAGACGGCATAGGCTTGCTGAAAGGCTTCTGGCCGACGTCTTGAGCCTCGACTGGGCCGAGTCGCATGAGGAAGCGTGCAAGCTAGAGCACGCTATTAGCGACCGGTTGGCCTCCTCGATTGAGAAGGCACTGAAATACCCGAATACATGTCCGCACGGAAACCCAATTCCAACAGAGAACGGCTCGATGAATGTGCTAGATGGGCAGGCTCTGTCGGAGCTTGGAAGCGGGCAAGTGGCGACTGTAAGCAGGATCCCAGACGAGAATACTGAGTTCCTCCGCTACTTGGCAACCTTAGGGATGTACCCTGGCGTTAAGATTGAAGTTGAGGAGAAGGCGCCGTTCAAGGGTCCGATGCTCGTGAAGGTAGGATCAAGCTCGTACCCGCTCAGTCTCGAAGTGGCCTCAGGAATCTACGTGAAGAAATAGGATCTAGAACCGCCACCGGCCCATCGCAGCCAGTCCCCTTAAGACTCGAAGACCGTTCAGCTTCTTACAAGCGAAGAGCTTGGGTTGTCGCAAAGATAACGAGTATTCCAAGCACGGTGGCGAACAATAGTTTCAGCGAGTTTTCATGGCGGTGGGCTTCCGGGAGTAAGTCGGTTGCCCCGAGGTAGATGAATTCACCCGCGAAGAAGGCCAAAACAACGCCTATTATCCACAATGGAATCGCGGCTAGGAGTGTCACTGCAGCTCCTAGCAGCGGTGTGACTGAATCCAAAACAAGCCAGCTGAACGCGGTCCGTTGAGTGCTGCCTGACCGGAGCATCACGGTGACAGTGTTCAGGCCATCAGAGAAGTCATGGAAGACAACAGCGAAGGCAACGACCAGGCCCAGCTCAAGCCCAACATAGAACGCGGTGCCAATCGCGACGCCGTCCAGGAAACTGTGCAAGGACAGGCCAGATGCTTTGATGATGCCGCTAAATTGAGGTGCGTGCTCAAGTCTACCCTCCTTTTGCGTGTGGAGGCAAAGTATGCACTGGTCCAGCGTGTGGAACACCAAGAACGCCACCACAACCACCGACATCAGAAGGCTGACACCGATTCCTGTGTTCATGGAAATTGAGATCGACTCGGGAAGGAGGTCGAAGAACGAGATTCCAATCAGCGCTCCAGCAGCGAAAGCAAACACCATGTTGATGTTAACTGCACTTCTGCGTAGGGTGAATATGCCGCCAATCATGGTCGAGAAGAAAGTGATTGCCACAAACAGGAAACCGTACGACAGCGGCAACACAGATCCAATCCGGACGCGAAGAAAGGATCAACCTTGCTTTAACGTTTAACTTGACCCTGCACTCCACCCAAAGCGAGTGTCGAGATTCCACTAAAGATTCGAAGCCCAACTAATGCCCCTAAGACACTCGCAAACAGAACCATCAAGGAGAAAACTTGAGGCTGAATTGACCAAGGAAACAGATACAATGTGAACGGGAAATAGGTCCAATAGAACAGAACACCTGGTACAATTGATGACACGGCGAGCGAGAGTGTGCGCTTCATTTTCCGATTCATAACAGCCACTAGGGCGTCAAAAATCGCCACGGGGACAATTCCCCATGGAACGTAGGCAGGCGCGCCGACATATGCCACGACGAAAAAGTATGTCACACCGTGGAAGATAACCGCGACAATTGTTGCAGAGCCAATGCGATGCAGCACTTGCTTCACCGGAACAAGCACTACCATGCTGACCAGCGACAGGAGAACAGCAACGATCCAAACGGAAGGACTGCCCCGGTAGGAACGTGCTAGGTAGATTAGTGCGCCAGCTGATGCGAGCCAGATCGATGCGAAAACCAACAGCATGCATACAACAACCATCCATCTTCTCATTGAGGAAACGACTAGAATGCTGCGTGTAATCATGCCATATTCGATGGCCAACCCAACAATCATGCCTAGGGAAATTGTGAGCATGCCCAATGTGAGGAGTGCGTGGGCGGGGGCGATTTTTGGTTCAGGTGGAAACAGGTGGTGAACTATTTCGTTCCAAACTCCAGCCACGATTTGCATCCCCGATCCGAGTGCCGCGAGCTTCAGTCCACTAACATTTGCAAAGTTGACTGGGCTCACTGAAGGAGCTGGTTGGGGCGGTCTAAAGCGAAGGCCACGCCAGACAGCGACAATCACTACTGCCACTCCAAAGTAGAGCGTTAGGTGGGCAGGGTTCCACCATGGGTCTACGCTTCCAAAAAGAAGGTGTGAGTATACATCCCACCATCCAGCTAAAACTTGAAGCGTGGCTCCCACGGATCCAAGCAAATAGCTGGTCTGTCTAGAAGCGTAAGCCAAGGTTGGCCCTTCTGTGATGTCAGAGGAGTCTGAAGTCTTCCTTAACGGTAGTTAGGACTACGTGGGTGTTGGTTCGGTCGACGAAGGGCATTGCGAGAAGGCTCTTCGTGAATTTACTCAGCTCTTCTCGGTTGTGGAATTTAGCGATCACCAAAGCATCTGTCATGCCAGTAACATCATAAACTGCACATGTGCTCGAGAGCTTGCCGATAGCTTGCTCCATCTCAATCAGTTTGCCTTTAGATACAGTGATTTCAGCCAGTACGGTGAGCTGGTAATCTAGCTTCTCATGGTCAAGAAGGGCCGAGTAACCCCTAATCAACCCGGCCTTCTCCATACGTCGAATCCGGGTCAGGGCCGTCCCGACCGAAATGCCCGCTTTTAGTGCGATAGCGCGATATGATTTCCTACAATCGCGAAGAAGCTCTGTCAGAATCTTCTTGTCGACTTCATCGATGCGCATTTGTTCAGGAATTGGCATGTTTCATCACCGAAACTATACAGATGTAGTGTAGCAACTGCATTGGCTGTACATGCGTTTATTGTTTTTCCCTTAAGCAATATATTTGTTCAGCGACAATGCGGCTTTTCCATAGTTCGATACAGTGGAGCGAACAAATCCTGGAGCAAACCAAGAGCATCGGTTCCGGTAACAGCGCGTTCGCCCTCCGCCCGAACAGTGGCTACCACCGTTTCAAGATTGAAACCCACGAGGCTCCGCCAAGGCGCAAACAGCCTCGCCCTTTCAACCCAAGAGTCAGCAAAATCGGGTTGGCAAGTGTGCTGATAAGCGAGGCGTTAAAGCTCCGCCTCAAGCTCACTCGGAAAGAATACCGAAAGATGCTGCTGAGTAGGCCGTGCATCTACGGCGTTTTCGGCAGTAAACTGGGAGGGTTTCACCCAATCAAAGACAAGTGCGTGGGGTGCATGAGATGCGTCCAGGAATATCCTGGCGTCTGCGTGGTTGACCGCAACCCCGAGTTCTTCAAGTTCGCAGACTCCTACTGGGTTCCAGACGATCCTTCAACATCCAACTCAACCCCAGTCTCAATAGTCGCCTACGAAGCTGAAACCGGCAAGATTCCAATCAAAGGCATGGGGTACAAAGGAGCCTTTGCAGGACGCGGATGGGATTCGATTTGGACCGATATGTCGGAGATAGTGAGGCCAACACGGGACGGAGTCTATGGAAGAGAGTACATCTCCACAACCGTTGATGTTGGGAGAAAGCCTAGGTTCCTAGAGTTCGCGGGCAAAGATGTTAAACAAGAATCTCGGGTCGTAGAAATATCGCTCCCAATAATCTTCGACTATTTGCCACCCAACCTCAACAACCAATCAATCATTGGTTCAATCGCTGGCGCAGCTCAGCGCACAGGCACGTTGTTTGTCGCAACCCCAGAACAGTCTGAAAGCCTCCCCGCGACCAACCTCAACAGTCTAGTCCCATTAGTGTCAGCCCAAAATCTGACACGACACGGATGTGGGTCGAACAACGCGGTCATGATTGAGTTGACCAACTACGATGCTGAGACGGTTGAGCAAATCAGGCGAATGAAACCCAAAACGCCCATTTCCGTTCGTCTACCCTTGAGTAGTGATGCCGGCCGAATCGCAACTGAACTGGTAAGAGCAGGTGTCGATGTAGTTCACCTCTGCGCGAACTACCACGGCGAAGGATGGGATGTGGGTTCTCCGATTTTCGCGAAGGATCTGATGCGTTCTGTTCACGGAAAGCTTGTTGAAGAATCGGTTAGAGATGAAGTCACGTTGATTCTGAGCGGCGGGGTAACACTCGCCGAACATATCCCGAAGGCCATTATGTGCGGGGCCGACCTTGTCGCCTTAGAGGCTACAACCCTCGTTGCTCTGCAAGCTCAGTTTCTTGGCGAATGCCCCTCACCAGAGCAAGGCCGAATCAAGCCTGACAAGTTCAGCCAGCGATGGGGAGAGCAACGGCTCGTCAACCTTCTGGCTTCCTGGCACGATCAACTGATCGAAATCCTGAGCGCCATGGGCATACGAGATGTCAGAAGACTGAGGGGGGACGTTGGCCGTGCAATGTTCAACGAAGATTTGGAAAGGGAGGCTTTTGCTGGGATTGATCGGAGAAAATGAACTGGTCATCAACAAACACCGAGAACGAATAAACCACGGCCTAGAAGTTCTCCCGACCCTGAAATTCGGGGTTCCAGGTGGCCTGGGAAATAAGCGGTGGACGTCTGAGCTGATTCTCGCAACCTACGAACAGGCCACGACGGGAAAACCACCTGTAGCTTTTGAGTACAAGGTAGGGAAATCTGGCGGAGGGTTTGATCGTTTAGACTTCAAGAAAACGGGCAACGGGCCTCCTGATGATGAAGAATCCTTTGACCTCTCAATCCAACTAAACCGTCGCCCCTCAGGCCCAAAGATTGACATTCCAATTCCAGTCTACGGCGCGGGAATGTCATTTGGTTCAGTTAGCCTCAACTTTATGTTGGCGCGTGCAATTGCCGCGAAACGACTGAACACATTCACTTGCACTGGCGAGGGTGGATATCCCCCTCAACTCCTAGACTACAAGGACCACGTCATAACCCAAGTGGCAACGGGGATGTTCGGCGTTCGCGAGGATACCATTCAAGCAGCAAGAATTGTCGAGTTCAAGTATGCACAAGGAGCCAAACCTGGCCTCGGGGGGCATCTGCTGGCTGACAAGGTCACGTCCGAAGTCGCGAGCATGAGGGAATCAGTACCCTTCACAGGATTATACTCCCCCTTCCCATTCCACAGCGTTTACTCAGTTGAGGACCACAGGAAACACGTTGACTGGATGCGTATAGTCAACCCACGTTGTCTTGTATCGGTCAAGGTCTCTACCCCAGTCGACGTTGATATGGTCGCCATTGGAAGCTACTATGCAAACGCGAACATCATCCACATTGACGGCGGCTACGGCGGAACGGGCGCGGCTCCTGAAATCGCGAAGAAGAACATCGCAATGCCCATTGAATACGCGATTCCCAAGGTTCACCAGTACCTCATGGCGGAAGGAGTCAGGGACGAAGTCACACTGATGGCGAGTGGCGGAATCCGAACCGCATACGACGTCACCAAAGCAATTGCCCTCGGGGCTGATGGCTGCGTCATAGGAACAGCCGAGTGCGTTGCGGTTGGTTGCACCCACTGCGGAAACTGCGAGCGTGGGCGAGGGTGCCAAGTCGGAATCACCACAACAGACCCAGAGCTGACTCAACTCATTGATCCGGAGTGGGGTGCACAGAGAATCATGAACCTTTACAATTCGTGGTGCCAGCAGTGGAAGACTATTCTCAAGAACCTAGGTCTGCGGTCTATCAGGGAACTGAGGGGTAGAACAGATCTCCTAGTCTACGGGTGAATGCAATGAGCTTCGTCCAGGAAATAACTCACTCTAGAGCGGCACTAGTTCGAGGGCTCACGATTGGCCCGAAGGTGGAGGCCGAGGGCGGGTGCGGAGTTATTGGCCTAGCATGCACCGCGGCAATCCCGGGCAGACACATACTCCAAGCCTTGGCACAGATGAAGAACCGCGGAAACGGAAAGGGTGGAGGAATCGCGGCCCTCGGACTTTCCGCGGCTCGCTTGGGTATCTCACAACAAGTGCTAGAGGAAGATTACCTCGTTCAAGTTGCATACTTGGACGTTTCCGCGCAGGCTGAAGTCGAGAGAGACTTCATTTCTCCATATCTCAGAGTTGATGCTGCAAATTGGGTTGAAACCGTAGCCGACTACAGAGAGATTCCAGGCTTAGAAGTGAAGCCACCTGCAGTGCGCCGGTACTTCTGTCGGGTGAAAGAAGAAGTGCTCGGGCAATTCATGAAACGAAGCGGCATCCTTGAAAGGCAAAGGGCCGAGGACGAGTTCATCTACCAGAACAGCTACGCGCTGAACAAGAAATTCTACGCGTCTCTCGGCGACAAGAAAGCTTTCGTCCTCTCGCATGGGAAAGACATGATGGTTCTCAAAATCGTTGGGTACGGAGACCAAGTGGTTCGGTACTACAAGCTGGAAGACTTTGAAGCACACGTTTGGATTGGCCACCACAGGTACCCAACAAAAGGCAGGGTATGGCATCCGGGAGGCGCCCACCCCTTCGTAGGATTACACGAGGCACTCGTCCACAACGGCGACTTCTCCAATTATCACTCGATCTCAGAATACTTGGCTCAAAGGAACATCTACCCGCTTTTCCTGACGGACACGGAGGTCGCTGTCTATCTGTTTGACCTCTGGAGGAGAGTATACGGGTACCCGATCGAGTACCTGATCGAAGCCATGGCTCCAACCACAGAACGGGACTTCTACATGCTCCCTGACGAGAAGAGGCGCATCTACCGAGAGATACAGGCGGCACACATTCACGGCTCCCCTGACGGCCCATGGTTCTTCATCGTGGGGCGAAGCGAAAGCGGGGGACGGCAGCTACAGCTCCTGGGTATCACTGACACATCTATGCTGCGCCCCCAGGTCTTTGCGATCCAAGAGGGCGAAGCCAAGATCGGTTTAATTGCATCAGAACGTCAGGCAATTGATGCTTGTTTGAAGAGCCTAGCATCAGAGGATGGTCGGTTCGCGGCCAAAGCTGACCTATACTGGAATGCACGCGGCGGAAGCTACACAGACGGCGGAGCGTTCATCTTCACCGTTGACCGCACCAAAGAGAAACCACAACTGACTTGCATTGACAAATTCGGACGAGAAGTCAACGCACCGGCGAAGGCTCCTGATGATCTGGTCCTGAAAGGAGTTCTCCAGCTCAACAGCAAGCGCCCGCCTGAGTCGCCGTTCTCTTTCGATTCGAGGGCCAAGACGATTGAGGAATTGTGCAGCGGACTCGTTGCTGCGTCTCAGAAGCGCCTGGACGAACGAAAATTATCGGTGGCCGCCATGGCATGGATCCTTGATCACCTCCATCTCATTCCGCACGGTAGAGCGGGAAGAATCCGAGAGAGAGTCGAGTCGTCCCTCTACGTGATCCTCAGAAGCTTTCCATCGGTTTCTAGCATGCATGAATCTGACTGGACGCTACTGGACTTTTCAACTAGTGGCCTGTTACGAGCGCCGTCCGAAAACGAGAGTACGTTATTGCTCGATGTATGCGATTTTCCCGCTGAAGGAGACCGATCCGCTGCGGCTTTGATTGTTGCCGCGTACCGGAGGGGTTGGAAGCGGGTATTGTCTTTCGATTGGCGAGGGCAGAGGTTCTGCGGCTCAGGGTTAGGCCCACAGAGCAATGGTTTCAGAATAGACGTCTTCGGGAACCCTGGGGATTACTTGGGTTCGGGGCTCGACGGAGCGGAAATCTACGTGCACACCTCAGCCCAAGATCAAGTCGCCCAGATAATGAAATCGGGAAAGCTAGTAATCTACGGTGATGTGGGGCAGACTTTCATGTATGCCGCAAAGGGCGGTGAGGTCTACGTTCTCGGAAACGCTGCGGGACGCCCACTCATCAACGCCGTGGGCCATCCGCGAGTGATCATAAACGGAACTTGCCTAGACTACTTGGCAGAGTCATTCATGGCAGGAGATCCACTTAACGGCGGAGGTTTCGTCATAGTCAACGGAATCAAACTCGGAGAAGATGGAAGAGTCCAAAGCCTCGACACTCCATATCCAGGAGGAAACCTCTTTTCCCTCGCATCTGGCGGCGCTATTTACATCAGGGATCCATCTGGCAGGGTCGGTTCGGATCAACTAAACGGGGGACAGTTGACTGCACTACAAGATTCAGACTGGAGAATTATCAGGCCATACCTTGAGGAAAACGAGAAGCTATTCGGAATCGAGATTGAGCAATTGCTGAGAATGGGCGAAACCATAGCTGCGCCTTCGCAAGTGTTTCGTAAGGTTGAGGCAGTTCCTTTGAGTGTCCTGGCCACGGTAAACGGCTAACGTCTTGAACGTTAGAATAAATTAGGGAAGAAAAAAGGAAGGAACCTGCACGGTTTTACTTTACAGGTGGTGCAATTACCATTTCTTTGCCACACTTGTCACAATGGGTCACGTTTCCTGGAACCTGGGCGCTGCAGCTTGGACATGTCTTCAGTCTGAGGCCGTTCGATTTGATGTATTGGTGCATCATCTTGGTTAGCTCAGTGTAACTCAACAGACCTCCCTTTGGTGTACCGGTAAGCATTGAGAGTGTGTCGTCTGCTACGATCGACCTTTGTGTGAGCATACTCTCTCTAGCCATGCAATCACCTCCACTCAGTCAAGCAACCTTTTTTCTCTAGAGGCCAAGACGTCGAAGTCACGTACTGGCTTGACTTCCGATTCTGTCTGTGAGTCAATTTGTCGATTGGACACTACCACGTGGGTAGCAGAGAAACCTGGAACCTCGAAATTACACACGTTCAAGCTCTGTTTAAGCACGCTAAGACTCGTATTTTCCCTTAAATTCCAAATCTCACGGGGCGGGCCGCTTGGGGTTATTAAGATGAGACGTAGTGGAAACTTTCATTCTCAAGCCGTTTCGTCTGTAGGTGTCTTATACGGCAAGCGCCTCAAAAAGAGGCCTTTTTCTCTGCCTTAACTTCAGGCAGCAGCCTTCAAACACCTACGCATAGTATGGCTTCGAGCGGGGAAAGGGTTTGGTTAGGCGGAAACAGATCTTGGTAATCGGTTTTGGTCGCGACCACTGCCCAGACGCCGCGTCCCAGGCAGCATACAAGGTCGGTGCGGAGGTTGCCAGGCGTGGCGCTTTGCTGCTCACAGGTGGCCTTGGTGGAGTGATGGAAGCTGCCAGCCGAGGAGCAAAGGAAGCAGGGGGCTTCGTAATCGGGATAATTCCTCAGGACAACAAGGATGAAGCAAACCCGTTTTGTGATGCGGTCGTAGCGACTGGCATTGGGTTTGCCAGGGATTTCGTAACCGCCAACTCAGCAGACGCCATTGTAGTAGTCGGCGGAGGGGCTGGGACCATGATTGAAATCGCAGCAGCCTATCAGAAACGGATACCGATTGTCGCCATCAAGGGAACCGGGGGTGTAGCAGATCGCCTCGTTAACACATATCTTGATGATAGGAAGGTTGAAGTCATTCTTGGTGGAAACACCCCGGAAGAAGCTGTAAGCACTGCTTTCTCCGCGTTGGGAGACTAGTAGATCGCGACGCTCAGTCTTCCATTATTCTTTTGCTGATTGTGGCTAATGCTATTTTAGATGCTCCAATTGCCAATAGTGGCATGAGCTTTCATTACGAGCGTGCACCGGACGTTTCTGAGTTGCTTGGAGGAATCATTGACAAGTTAGGCTTCACGCACATTCCAAAGAACCGTGTCTATTGCTATCGAAGTCACGGTTCAAAGGCCACAAACGTAATTGCCCGCGTCCACTCGCTCCCGAGGATTTGGCAGCAGGCCCTTAGTGAACCTGCGTATTATGCGGTTGAGGTGTTGGCTGAGCAATACGACTCGCTTCCTATGGACGAGAAGGAGAAGACGTTGATCCATGAACTACTCCATATCCCCAAAGCCTTCGGCGGTGGGTTCAGGTATCATAAGAACTGGGTCACACAGAGAAGGGTTGAATCTCTCTACCGCGTTTTGAATGACTCCTAAAGGAGTTATTCGGGCGCTTGCGCTTTGCTCCGTCTTCTTAACTTGAGCTTCCAACCAATCCAAAGCCCGAAGCAAATCAAAGCGACGTAGACGACGACATTGAGGTATCTGAAAGCCGAGACTACCGCCTCCCAAGAGTATCCAAGCCACCAGCCCAAATAGACGAGAACGATGTTCCAAGGCAGGCACCCGGCTAGAGTATACAACGCGAACTTTGTCTTGCTCATGCGGTAAACGCCTGCGGGAAATGAAATTAACACTCTAGCGGCGGGTACCAAACGGAAGATGGCAACGGCCACAGCGCCATGATGCTCGAACCACACGCCAACCCTTTGAAGGTGCGGCGCGTGGACAAATGGAAGTTTGGATTTGCTGGTTAGCAACGACTCTCCAAGCTTCCAACCTAAGTAATAATCTATGAACGAGCCTAGGAGAGCGGCAAACGTACTGATGAATATGACCGGCCAAAATTCCAGAGTGCCCCTGGATACCAAGTATCCCGCAAATGGAAGTACGATCTCACTCGGCACCGGGAAGGCCGCAGCCTCCAATAGCATCAGGACCAAGACGCCAACATAACCCGTCGCTGAGACAAAATCCAAAACATACTTCGGGAGGTTCGTGACAAATGCAACCATTCCCTCTGTACCGTTCTTACCGCTCGATTCGGCGACGTCTTCCAAGTAACTTAAGGAGACTACGGTGACCGGGACGACAAGAAGCAACAAGATTAGCAGGATGCGAACCCAGCGCTTCATTCAGTTCACCCTCTTTCCCGCGTTCAGTTACGGAAAGAACTGCGCCTCGAACGTTCAAACTCACAAAGACACGTAATCATGCAGCTCTGATTGGAGTTCTCTTACGCCGCGAAAGCAATGCGAGGGCAGACATGAGAACAATCATCAAAGACGCCTGCACCACCGGCAGTTCTGGAATAGTGTTCATCGTGGGCACTCTGAGAATGGTGCCTTGGCTTCCACCACCAGGTGTGCCTCCGACAATCAAGCCCGCTCCACTTGATACCATGGATATTGATTCCAAATTGACAGGACCCACAATCGAAGGCGAAACGAAGTAGACGTTCCAACTGATTCCTGCCCAATGCAGAATAGTTGCTGAGTTGCCTACGGCCCATGCCTCCTGCGGGCTCACTTGAACCACAGAGTTCAAGTCCGCGGAGACGGAGGTCGCAACGTTGACCCATTTGGTTCCATCATAATGCAGAACTCCTCCTACTGCCCCAACCGCCCAGCCATGCGTCGAATCTGACAGATAGACCGAGTTCAATCGCGCTCCAGTTGAGCTCGGCATCTTGAGCCATTGGCCGCTAAGGGCTTGATAATGGAGGATTGTTCCCCCGTCCCCGACTGCCCAACCATCAGTTGACCCCAGCATGAACACGCTTCGCAGATTGTTCCCCGTGGAGACCTGACTTGCTGCCCACGAGCCTCCAGAATACCTCAGGATGATTCCATTATCACCCACAGCCCAACCGTCGCTAGAGTCCACCATGAAAACAGAACGGAGAACGTATCCACTAAGTGGAGCCAGAACCTGCGACCAAGTTCCTCCATTATAGTGTAAGATCAAGGGCGTAGTTCCTAAGCCTCCAACGGCCCAGCCCTCCGACGGGTTAACCATGAAAACCGAGTAAAGATCAGCTGTTTGAGCCGCAACTGTTCCTCTTGTTAGCGTATTGCCGTCCCAGTGCGCAACGACCGGTTCACCCAGGCCACTCAAGCAACCGCCTGTGGAGCAGCCCACAATCCAGCCGTCGGTACTGCTGGATAGGTAGACTGATTGAAAGCTCGCTGACGGGACTCCCTGCGTAGGTGTGCCTCCAACCGGGATGGTTACTCCGGAGTCACCCACCGCCCAACCTGTCTGACCTGCGAAGGATACTGCGTTCAGGTTCTGGTTCGTGCCAAGATAGTTGGGAGGCTGAGCGGTCCAGGCGCCGCCCGAGTAATGTAGCTCTGCGCCAGAAGTCCCGACAGCCCACCCTTCTGTCGGGCTAAGCATGAACACTGATCTCAGATCTTCGCTTGTTGTTCCAGGTGACACAGGACCCGTCCATTGTCCTGCAGAGTAATGAAAGATAGTGCCACCGTTGCCGACAGCCCACCCCTCGTTAGCGCTCAACATGAAAATGGAGTTCAGCGTACTTCCAGTTGTGGTGTAGACCGACCACCCGCCACCGGTGTAATGGTAAATCGCTCCCCCAAGCCCTACTGCCCAACCGTCCGTTGCGCTCGTCATGAAAACCGAGTTCAACCCGGATCCACCCAAGGTTACCATGCTCCATCCGCCTCCCAGGCCTGCAGCTCCGGACCAATGCCAGAAGGCGCCTGTTGCGGAATCGACGGCCCAAGCGTCGGTCGGGCTAACCTCGAAAACAGATGAGAGGCTTTGAGCGTTCGGCGAAGAAAGCCCGAGGTCGATACTTGACCATCCTACCGTGCCCCAGTAAAGTGCCGTAGCACTTCCGAGGCTTCCACCAACCGCAAAACCATTCGTGTAAGATGTCCCAGGTGGCCCGAACGAGACGCCGAGAAGGTCGGCTGTTGTCCCGGAAGGAACTACGCTCCACCCTCCGCCGTCGAAATGCAGGGTTATCCCAGAATTGCCTACGGCCCAACCACTGGTCAAACTCAAAAGCGTCAAGGCGTTTAGGCTGTTGGTCGTCGATGGCGATGCCCAGACCTGCGTGCTAATAGATGAATAGCCCAAGAAAATCAGCAAAGCGAGCAGGCCCAAGGATCTTACGCGCAAATCTATCCCGACACCTGACGGATACTATGTGCTGAGAGTATTAGGCTGGTGCCTAATTTAGTAACTTCTAATCATTGATATGCCACTGCGCTTTCCATATTTGTCTAGATGCGCCGAGATGCCAAGCAAATACGCCTTAACGAAAATCACTGCGAGAGAAATTCTGGATTCACGAGGCAACCCTACAGTCGAAGCAATCGCTTATACTAAGAACGAGTGGGAGAAGGCCGCCGTACCATCTGGCGCTTCCACAGGCACGCACGAGGCTCTGGAACTGCGCGATGGCGATCCTAAACGGTACAAAGGACTGGGCGTTCAAAAAGCCATTGAAAACATCCAGAAGATCATCGCACCGAAACTGGTCAGCCAGGACCCGCGGCGGCAGTCGAAAATCGACCAGATGATGATTGAGTTAGATGGAACGCCCAACAAATCGCGGCTAGGAGCAAACGCTATCCTCGCAGTATCGCTGGCCGTGGCTCGGCTCGCAGCGAAATTAGAACAGATAGATCCCTACGAGTACATTAGCAAAGGAAAGGGAAGGACGCTTCCAGTTCCTGTAATGAACGTGATTAACGGAGGAAAACACGCGGGCACCGAGCTGAAGATTCAGGAATTCATGATTATGCCCGCTGCCGCGAAGAGTTTCAGCGAATCGCTACGAATTGGTGTGGAGGTATACCATGCGCTTAAGCAAGTCATCCAGTCAAAGCACGGTAAGCAGGCAATTAACGTAGGAGACGAAGGAGGCTTCGCTCCACCCATTACTAACACCACCGAAGCCGTTGAGATACTTATGCAATCTATCTCGAACGCAGGCTACAATGCTGGGAAAGATGTCTTTCTTGGGTTCGACGCCGCCTCATCAGAGTTCTACGACAACGGCACGTACAAAATCGACGGCGAAAGCAAATCTCCGGAACGACTCATGGAATTCTACTTGGATTTGATTCATCGCTTCCCGATCCGTTATGTTGAAGATCCTTTCGAACAGGAAGATTTCACGCACACTGCAGAATTCACACGGAAAGTCGGCGACAAGGTTCTGGTTGTCGGCGACGACATATTCGTCACAAACGTGAGGAGGCTGAAGAGGGGCATTGATGATGGCGCGGCCAACACTCTGTTGCTTAAGGTAAATCAAATTGGAACATTAACAGAAGCTTTAGGTGCTGCTGAACTTGCGTTTCGAAATGGCTATGGAGTCGTCACAAGCCACAGGTCAGGGGAGACGGAAGACACAACCATTGCCGATCTCGCTGTGGCCCTGAATTGTGGTAAGATAAAGACAGGTGCGCCATGCCGCTCCGAACGCACTGCGAAATACAACAGGTTGCTCCGCATTGAAGAAGGGCTGGGTAGGAAGAGCAGGTTCGCCGGCCTAGATGCGTTGCGCGGGCGCTGACCTCTAACTGTCAAGGCCATAAGGATATTAGTATAAGCTAATATACTAATGTCGACGCGCCATGAAACCGTACATGCTTCAAGCAGACCTTTGCAGAGCCCTCGCCCATCCCACTCGCTTGGAGGTACTCGACCTCATCTCCAAACGTGAACGAAGCGTAGAGGAATTGGCAGGGCTCATTGGAATAGGCCAATCGAATCTATCGCAGCATCTAGCGGCCCTTCGACAACAAAGACTCGTAGTCCCCAGGCGCGCTGGGATGAACGTATACTACGGGTTGTCAAACCCGAAGATAGCCGAGGCGTGCTCAACGATTCGAGAGGTTCTGGCGGAATTAATCGCACAGGATCAACGTACAGCCGCTTTGCTGGAGGTGCCACGCTAGATGGGCCGGCTAACGGAATCCCATCTCCAACACCTGAAAGCCAACTTGGCCCAACAACTTGTGAACCCAGTAACGTTGACCATGTTCACTCAGGAATTAGAGTGCGACTACTGCCAAGAGGCGCGTGAGCTTGCGCAAGAGCTTGGTTCGTTGTCAGACAAGATCAAAGTCGAAGTGCTTGACTTTGTGAAGGATAAGGAGAAGGCGTCTGAATACGGCGTAGACAAAGTGCCAGCCATCGTCATTAGAGGACCCAAGGGTAATCATGTTAATTTCTTCGGAATCCCCGCAGGCTACGAGTTCAACACGCTCGTAAAGGATATCGTGCAACTCTCGAGGGGACAGACCGACCTCTCGCCTGAAACTCGACAAGCTCTCAGTAGTGTAAAGGCGCCCGTTCACATCAAAGTCTTCGTTACCCCAACATGCCCCTACTGCCCGGGAGCCGTGAGCTTGGCTCATCAGTTCGCAATGGAAAACAGTAACATCAAAGCCGACATGATCGAAATCAACGAATTCCCACAACTCGCAATCAAGTATGGCGTGATGGGGGTACCTAAGACCGTGATTAACGAGAACATCGAGATGCTGGGCATGCAGTCTGAGGAGGAGTTCCTCCGCCAAGTCGAAGCAGCCACAAGGCCGCCATCACCAACTTATGGTTGAGGCTGTCAGCTGATTTCGCTACCTCTATTTCCCGCAATCTTTCATTAGCGAATCGAGGTTTCACAATGGATGCTTACGAATGTGTTCTCACTAAGCTTGATGTGCGCGAGTTTGATTCAACGAATGTTCCTGCGGAAGTGAAGCTGAAAGTTCTGGAGGCAGCTCGAGCTACGGGTAGTGGCATGAACGTTCAGGTTTGGCGGTTCATACTGGTTCAGGGACGCGAACGCCTCAAGAAGCTAGCTCAGGACAGTACCACAGGTCAGTGGGTGGAGCATGCCAATTTTGCCGTGATAATCCTGACCGACCCCAAAGGTGGTTTCCACATCATAGACGCCGGTAGAGCAACACAGGATATGCAGCTTGCGGCGTGGAACTATGGAGTAGTGTCATGTGTCTTCACTGGGTTCAACTTGGAGGCCTTACGCAAGGACTTCTCCATTCCAAAAGAGTTGGCCCCGAGCATAATCATCGGTTTCGGTTATCCCGGCGAGAAGATTTCAGGGAAGAAAAAGAACCGCAAACCCCTCACCGAACTCGTCTATTTGGACGAGTACGGGAAAACTCTCGACGCAAAGCAATTATGAACCTAAGTTCTCCCAGTAATGAAAGTCGGCGAGATCTGAGTTGCCTTTATCCAAGTCTGAATTAGCGTCTTTTCTAGACGAAGTTCGCATGGCGCACCTCGCAACATCATCGAAGAGTGGCAAACCGCGTGTTTCCCCGATCTGGTATGTGTACGAAGATGGCGTATTCTACTTCACAACGCGTCTCTCCCGCGTGAAAGGCCGGCACGTTCAGAACAATCCATCAGTCGCCCTCAGCATTGCTACAGACCAGCGCCCTTACCGCGCAGTCTGCGCCTTCGGCCAAGCTACGATCGTCAAGCAAGGCCGCGACGAATGGCTGAAGCGAATCTCCTACCGCTATGGCGCGGAGGAAGGAAGAAACTGGTTGGGTAACGCTGTAAAGCAGCCCGGCAGGGTCGTGTTTATGATGAAACCTGACCGGATCTTGTCTTGGGATTACAGTCGCGGCGACAGTGAAAAGCAAGAAAAGGGCGAATCAATGGACACAATTTCATAGATGCGACTTACCGACTGCGCTGATTGCCATAGGCGGTCCTTCTTGCATTAGTTATTTTGTGTCGGAGCTGGGCGAAGTATTGTTCCTGGTTTCGCATCTCGTTCTCGAAGAAATCGACAGCCTCCCTACAAGCAGAGGTGTTTTCTCGCGCGTTAGTCGCAAGAAACGGTATCAACTTTCTGTAGGCTTTCTCTCTTAACTCCGATTCTGTCATTCCGCCCTTCACCGTTTCATCGATCAAATCAGTCAAGTCAGACCTTAGCTTACTCGGGGCATTTTTAACCCTTGAAGCTGAAGATTCAGAAAGTTTGGGTTTGAAGAAGGTGAAGACGAAATCCCCCACGAATGCTCCAATCTGCATTGCGTGGAATGTTGTGGTGTAAGAGCGGATTGGCTTCTGGTACAGTAGCCCTTTTGGATGAAGCGTGAACCCGGCTTTTGAAGCGGCTATTACGAAGCTGGCAACCACGCGCACGTCTTTGCTGTTAAAGGTGGACACAAGATACCGTTGTGGTCTCAGAACGCGGTAGCACTCCTGGAACACTGAAAACAATGAGGCTTCATAGTCTTCGAGCCTCTTCCCCTGGGACCGGTTGATTACAATCTCCTTCGTCTTGGAAGTCGTCCTGCCTTTACTCAGCCAGATGAACCAATAATCCGAAAGTTCGCCATAGTTGACATTGCCACCGTAGGGAGGGTCAGTGATTATTGCGTCTATGCTGGAGTCTGGCATTGGAAGTTTTGAAGAACTTTGATTCAAAATGAGACAGGTAGCTGAGTTGGCCGATAGGCTGTCGAAGTCCTCAGCGAGCCTGCAGTTTTGTCCAATGTGTTCATTGCTGTATCGCTTTCCGCGCAAAACCGCTGCGGCGCGTCTCTCAAAGGTCTTCCACACGTTGATTTCGAGAGATTTTGGATATATCCAGTAGGCGTGCATAGCCCACCCTTCGACAATTTCCCCTCTCAGGTGAGATTGTCGGCTTGCCCACTTCAGAGATCCGCTGAAAGCAAATTGGAGAAAGCTACGCGCCTCAGCGTCTTTCACTCGGGCAATCTCATCGAAAAGCATGGAGAGCCCAAGTAGATTTCTCCTCGTGAACAACTCGTGGAAGATGTGAACATTCTGCTTCAGCAACGAATCGGTTTTGTCTCCAGCTGGAACCTTTGTTTGCGGGTACCACAAATCATTCGCTCTAACCTCTTCAGCAAAGTTGTCGACTATTCGCTGCGCGAGCACACGGTCCTCTTTTGTCGGAAGCTTTTCCTCCGAACCTCCACATTTCGGGCAGGCGTATTTCAAACGAAGAATTCTCTCATCCTGTTCGTCCCATTCTAACCATTCTGCAAACGCTTCTGAGTTACATTTCTCGCATTTTGTTGCGTACAGTGAGGATATCTTGTGCCCTACTCGATTGCGTAAGCCACTGAGCGCCTCCTGAAAGCGCGCTAAGTCTAGGGGGCTGCATTCCATCTTTGTTACGTAAGTTGCCAGCGGGTTGACGTCGACGCCGATCGCTTTCCTTCTGAGTTTCAATGATTCAACGATTGTTACTCCGCCGCCGCAGAATGGGTCTAGAATGATGTGATCGGGTGAAGAGTAGTGCGCGATAAGCGCGTTGAATACGTTCCATGGCCTGCGAGCGAAATACTTGTGCATGGTGTAGACTGGAGAATGGGGTTCCGCTTTCATGGCCTTGGTGAAGGGGGCGGTCAACATCATCCGACCTCAATGGTCATGCCCGCTATCTCCACTCATCTAGTCCTGCAACCTCTATGGGAGCACTGTTAATTCTTATATCGTATCAGCTGTTGGTTAGCTTGGGTTGAGCCATGGTAAAACGGGCCATATTCAATGAGGATAATGTGCCAAAAGGCGGAACCTGCCTCTCGGCCTTCCTGATCCTACGGAACAGGGACGCGGTTCTGGCGGGAAAGATGACGAAGCCAGAAATCTGGGTTGACAAATTCCTTGTCGGCGAGTTGTTTGCGCCGAAGTACGTCGCTTCGGGCAAATGGATTCTGCCGGCGTCACACTTACTTTACGGGGAAAAACCAGAGGACGGCGCAACCCGCGTGTTAACCCAGCAGTTAGGTTTAGCTAAGACCGAGCTCAAACTCGTCCAAGCCCAATCACACCTATCCCAAAGCCCAACCGACCCGGAGGCAGCGCATTGGGACATATGCTTCATCTACGAAGGCCAAGTGCCCGGTGAAATCCGCAAGCCAGAATGGTTCTCTGAACTCGAGTTCCTGAAACCGCAGGGGCTCAAAGCCGACGACTTCACAAGAGGCCACGGCGACGTGCTGCTAGAACGAGGCATAATCAAGAACTAACTTCACCCTTCACCGGAATGAAATGAGGGCCATACGGCCCCACACTGAAAATGCGCTAGTTAGAGTCAGCCACGACTTACCAACTCAAGCCGCCCATTTTGGTGAGCCAACCCAAACCTCGAACCAACCTCGACGTGACGAGGTTCAGGTTCTGTCAGTCGCTAAATCCTCGTTCCGAGTATTGATTGTTAGGTGAAATTGCAATGGCAACAATAGTGATTTCGTTGAGCGACTGGTCGAATCAGCCAGCGCTGGAAGTGAGTTGGCCTCCAAGAAACAGCAGGCCAATTCCCGGTTGGCCAGGCGGCCCCCACATGTAACTTGAGGAAGGAGGTGAAAGATTATGTGCTATGAACACGGAGGACGACATTTCCTTACAAAGGAAGAAAAGATTGAGTGGCTCGAAGAATACAAAGGCAGTCTGGAGAAGGAACTGACAGGCGTCACAGAGAGAATCCAAGAGCTAAAGAAGAACTAGCCACCAGTCGTGTGAGGTCGGAAAATCCATTTCTCTTCTTCCCATTTTCTAGTTAGCAAACTCATCGGACGAAGAGCAAACGATTAAGGTTCGAACGCGGTCTAGGCGACCGCGGCGCAAGGATGGGTTTGTAGATTGGATCTCAAACATACGGTCAACTTGCTAATCTACGCATCAGTTGCGTTTGGGGTAGTTCTTCTCCCCCAGTTGTACCTCCTCGTTCCAGTTTGGCTGTTTTACTCAGTTCTAACGGGATGGGCGGTTTACGTTGTGGTTGCCTTGGCCGTGGCGACTGGCCACAAAGTTGGGTATCCAATCGCTTTCATTTTGGCATTGGTGACGTTGCTCGTTTCGCTTCCGCAACCCGAACATTACTCGTTCGTAGAGGCAGGGGTTTCACTGGCTTCAATCACTTTCCTGGCAGGTTCCTTGCTTCAAATTGCTTTACTGATCTTGATACCGTTGTATCTCGTAAAAGAGCGGCACAAACGCTAGTTGCTGCGCGGCTCCACAGCTTTAGAGTCCTAACTGTTTCTTGATTTCTGCCTCATCGACGCCAAGGATTTCAAGCACTTTCATATTGGAATGGAACCCGCCCACTATCCTTACACTCGACGAGGACACGCGGAGCCTGCGGCTCAACCATTTCACAATTTCCCGATTCGCTTTCCCCTTCGAAGGCGGAGCAGCAACATGCATCGTGATTGTACCGTCAAGTTCCCGGATCAGCTTAGTTTCGCGGCTCAGAGGCTTAACGTGCACCTTCAACTTTGAACTTGTTGTGAGGTCTAATTCGATTGCCTTCAGTTGGTTGAACTAGATGTCTTCTCCAGCCATGTCGCGCAGTCGGCGGTGCCATTCAGGGAATGTGTATTCGCTGAGTGCGTAGCTCTCTTTGTATGGTTTGATATCCAAAATGGGTGTACCATCGAAACAGTCTAGCCCTTGCACAAGCAGCTTCCCGCCTTCTCTTCGAATGAGCTTCACTAGGGACAACCCGATTGGGTTTGGTCTGGTAGGAGAGTCTATGGCAAAGACTCCGACAAGCGGGAGTTCTTCAAGCTTGAAGCCCTTCCTGAGCAACCGGCGGGGTTTGACTTTCAACGGGCCAATCTGGTCCGGCCGAAGCTTATTCAGGTAAGTTAGCACGAAAATGTGCGAGCAACCATCCAACCCCTCCAATCCTTCTAGGAACTCAGGCAGGATTTCAATCGTCGAAATGACCTCCTTCCTACCTTCTTTCATCTGGTCATCCGAAGCTTGGGTCCGCACAGTTCCGATAGGCCGAAACGTCACTTTGGTTTCACCCATTTTCTTGCCCTCAACAGTTGAAGTAGGCTATGGGCTGAGTTGTGGGGAACCTAGAATAAGATTTATTGCGACTCCAGCAGAGCATGGATTTGGTCTCATTTGGACAGTATTAGCGTAACTGTCGTGTATCTTGGCCAGGCCCGCGAGGTAGCAGGGACCAAAGAAGACCAGTTTGCCCTAACTAGCCCCGCGAAAATCGAACACGCGTTCACGCAGGCAGTTAGCGCTCATCCAGGACTAGCTAAGATGAAAGAAATCATCCGTCCCCTCCTGAACGGCCAATGGGCGAAGGAGAACGCAGAACTCAAAGACGGAGATCGAGTCGCTCTTCTACCGCCAGTCGGCGGCGGCTAGACAACTCCAATTATCTGACCTAAGACGACTGATTTTCGTCATCTACTTTCAAAGTGTTGAGGACAAAAACTGATGAGGCACTCCAGCCGTATCCTTTTAACCGAAACCCAGTAGCAAAGTCTTCATTCGCTAAATGCAAAAAAGCTGAGGAAAATTGGCTTCGCACTCTGAACACAGCGGTCATGACGTCTGTGGAACAGGCTTCAAGCACTTGACTCCAGTACGCGAAGCTCTTGGCATTGTTGTCAAAAATCTCCCAAAGAAGTCGCCTGCAGTTGAGACTATTCCTGCCACCTCTGCGTTGGGTCGCGTGCTCGCCGCGGATGTTGTTTCAGGCGTGGATGTCCCATCGTTTGACAGAGCCGCTATGGATGGGTACGCTGTGACAGCAGAGGACACGTACGGCGCGAGTGTTACCGCGCCAGTTTTCCTGCGGAATGTCGGGAGTGTTCCAATAGGGGTTCCTCCCAATGTGCATCTGGCTAAGGGCCAGACGGTTGCAATTGTCACTGGTGCTCAGATGCCGCAAGGCGCGAATGCGGTCGTGATGGTTGAACATTCCAAGCAGCGTTCCGATGGGACTGTTGAGTTGTCAGACGAGGTTCATCCCATTGAGAATGTCTCAAGAATGGGCGAAGATGTTCGAAGGGGAGTCGTCGTTCTCAAGAAGGGAACAATGGCCCTACCGCAAGATCTCGGGATGCTGACATATTTGGGAATTCATGAGGTAACTGTTGCGCGCAGACTGCGTGTTGGCATTCTGTCCACTGGCAATGAACTTCATGAAGGTTCAGAGCCAGAACCAAGCAAGATTCCGGATGTGAACCGCCCGTCACTGAAGGGAGCCGTTCAGCAGTTGGGATGCGAGCCATTCGATTTGGGTATTGTACCGGACGATCGAGATAAGATCCGTAATGCGCTAGCCCGCGGGATTGAAAAATGCGACGTCGTGCTCGTTACTGCTGGCACTTCGGTTGGCCCAGGGGACATGGTGCCCGAAATCATAGATTCCTTGGGCAAACCGGGAATGCTAGTTCATGGCGTTGCGATGCGCCCCTCTATGCCGGCTGGATTGGCGGTCGTCGAGGGCAAACCGGTTGTTTCATTGCCGGGGTATCCGGTCTCAGCTTACATTGCCTTTCTGGAATTCGTGCCTCCTCTTGTGGAGCACATGCTCGGAACAAGATTTCTTCCACGGCCAACAGTCAAAGCTAACCTGACACGTCGCGTCACAGGTGTCCTAGGGTCTCGCACCTACTTGCGCGTAACCGTTAGGTCGACTGAAGAAGGGCTCGTCGTGGAGCCTGTAAGAACCTCGGGGGCCGGTATTCTAAGCAGCTTAGTTCAAGCCAACGGATTCATCATCGTCCCTGAGAACGTGGAGGGTTACGAGGAGGGGCAGCTCGTCGAAGTAGAGCTCTTTCGGCCATTGGAGAAGGAAAACCTTGTCGAGTAAGAGAAAGATATTTCGCGAACTTCGCAGCTTGGAGGACGCTCTTACCACTCTTACGAAAGCATGGTCTGCGACGCCTCTGCCAACCGAGAAGGTTACACTTGAGAATTCACTCGATAGAGTTCTTGCTGAGGATGTCTTCTCGACCATCGATGTTCCAGGCTTTGACCGTGCAGCCATGGACGGTTTTGCGGTGTTGGCCGAAGACACGTTCAACGTGGACGAGCAACATGCTGTGAAGTTGAAAGTGCTCGGTGAACTGGAGGCAGGCGACGCATCCGAGTATGATGCTTCACGAGGTGAGGCCATTGAGATCGCCACAGGCGCACCAATGCCAAAAGGAGCGAACGCAGTCGTCATGGTGGAGTTTACCAAAAAGGAAAACGGTGACGTGGCAGTTTTCAGACCTGTCTCACCAGGCGAAAATGTCACCAGCGCCGGCAGCGACGTAATGTCCGGAGAATTGCTGCTCCGGAAATTCCAAATCATAACTCCAAGGGAGGTAGGACTTCTAGCCGCAGCGGGCATCGAGCAAGTATCCGCCTACTCCAAACCGCGCGTCACCATCTTCTCAAGCGGAAATGAACTCATCAAACCCGGGCAGCCACTTACTTTCGCCAAGCTCTACGATGTGAACGGCCCTGCAATCACGGCAGCTGTCACAGAGTGTGGCGGGCAACCGAGATTCATGGGAATACTTCCTGACAATTTCGAGACCATCAAGAATCGACTCAAGGAAGCTCTGGAAGAATCTGACGTCGTCATCTCGTCAGGCAGCACATCCTCAGGACCGGGAGACTTGGTCTATCGAGCTGTTGATGAACTAGGCGAACCTGGCGTCCTCGTGCACGGATTAACCATCAAGCCAGGGAAACCTGCCTTGGTGGGGCTGGCAGGCAACAAGTTGATTTTCGGTTTACCTGGTTACCCCACATCGGCCCTCATGATATTCCATGTGCTTGTCGCTCCCATAATCAGAAGGCTTGCGAACAAAGCCGACGTTCAACCCACAAAGGTTCAAGCATCCTCGTCAATGAAATTCTTCAAAGCCCGTGGCCGTCGTGAACTGCTTCCCATCCAACTAATCGCCCAGCCAAATGGACAATTGTCAGCTTATCCGATGCAGAGTGGCTCCGGCGCGATCAGTTCCTTCGCGCTTGCAGATGGGTTCGCTGATTTTCCTGAAACACAGGAGTACGTGGATGAAGGAGAGAGCATGGAGGTTGAGCTCTTCGGAAAGGAACTAGTGCCTCCATCCCTTGTAGCAATAGGAAGCCACTGCGTGGGGCTCGATATTGCATTCGCCAAGCTCAGGGAGAAAGACCCTACCTTCCTCGGGCGGACTGTCAACGTAGGATCGACTGGAGGGTTCCACGCAATAAGCCGCGGCGAAGCCGACATCGCAGGAGTTCACCTTCAAGACGAGAACACTGGGGAATATAACATTCCATTCATCAAGAGTTTCGGTCTCGCAGACACGGTTGTGCTTGTGCGAGGTTACGACAGGGAACAAGGCCTGATCGTTAAACATGGAAACCCGAAGAAGATCACCGGTGTGGAAGACCTGACTCGGAAGGGTATTCGATTCATAAACCGGAACCGTGGGTCGGGGACTAGGTTCCTAATCGACAGACATCTCACTAAAGTAGCCAAATCCCATGAGACAGATTTGGAAACCATCTCAGCGAAGATTGAGGGTTACGGATACGAAGCGAAGTCTCATTCAGCTGTTGCAGCGGCAATAAAGAATGACCGTGCCGACGTTGGATTCGGCATAAGAACTGTCGCGGTCTCAAATCAACTCGATTTCATCAAATTAGACGATGAGAAATACGACTTCCTAATAGCGAAACCTCGCCTCGACAAAGTCTCCGTCAAACGCTTCGTCGAATTGATCAAATCAAGGGAATTCGCTGAATCCCTGGCACAGAAGGCTCCGGGACTAAGGGCCACTGAACAATCTGGGTTGATTGTTTTTCCTACGAAAACGTAACTCGTAATCAAAGAACCTATTCTTTCGCGACCATGACCTCAGTGGCCTTTATCACTGCCGAAGCCTTGTCGCCACGTTGCAGTTTGAGGTCCTCAACGGCTTCCTTGCTTATCAGAGCAGTTATCGTGATTGGCCCTTCGACTTTTATCTTCACGGAAGCAGTTACCGCACCTTTCTCGACGTTTTCAACAGTGCCATTGAATTGATTTCTCGCACTTATTTTCAATTCTGTTACCAACCATCAAGCGATTCCACAGTTTTCCGTCATCGGTAATAACACTATTGCAGTCTTCCAACAAGGCGACAGTCAGGCAATTCGCGCGCATTGGAACCACGATGGGCACAAGATTGGCAATCTGCCGACACGCCACATCCTACTCAGGGCGGGTATCAAGAGACTGCTCGGCCGGTTTGACGTGAGAACTTGATTCCCGGAGTCGCTTCAACTTTTCTTTGGAACTCTCTGGATCTCAGAACATTGAAGAACCCGCGAACATATGGGCTCCTAATCCTCTTCTCTACTAAGAAGTCGTACGATTCTTCTGCAATAGGAACAAAATCCAACTTCTCCTCGACAGCAATCGATGTCAAGCCGATCCCTACATCCGCTCGCCTTAACGTTACGGCGTCCGCGACTTCCTTGTGAGTCATCATCTCCGACTCGTATCCTCTTATTCGCTTCGTCAATGTCTCGAAATCAATGCTCTTCGTTCTTGCCAGGTCGTGCAGTTTTCTGTCCAACAGAATCCTTGTCCCCGATCCTAAGTTTCGGTTTGCGAGCTTCACGTCCCGTCGTAGAAGGTCGTCTATTCCTCTGATTCCTTTAGGATTCCCCTTTCTCACCATCAGGCATTGCTGTCTCTTGTAGCCACGGATCAATACACACGAGCGCGATAATCCGAATTTTGAGAGGAGAGGTAGATTGTAGCTCGATTCCGTTTCATCGAGTATGTGTATACCCGCTACGTCAGCCTGCCTAAGCATCATAGCGGTAAGGCCTGCCCATGACCCGACATTGAGAATCTGGTATTTCATTCTCGGATTGTCTTCATGCAACCAACGCAATGCCTCTTCCACTACCACGCAGTGGCTACCTATGAAGGATAAATTCGGGCGAGAGCCTTCCGCGAGGTGCGCGTAGGTTTCCAATAATGCCTTTCCTGTGATGAATTGGCGCACTTTGGAGTCGAGTTCTGAGTAGGCTTGAAGCAGCTGCTTCCCCTGAGTAGTCAATTCAGCTCTGCCGCCTTTGGCTCCCCCTCGCTCCGAATGCACGACTTTCTGGCCTACGGATCGCTCGATTTGAGCGATTGAATTCCACAGGAACGCGTAGGAGAGGCTCAGAGTGCGCGCAGCCTCTGAGAAACTCCCGGTTTGATCTACTGCTCTCAGCATCTGGGCTTCAAGCTCACCAATCACCTTTCGGCTTCCGAAGCCAAGAGAAACAGTATATGCGGGGTACAGCTTGAGGCCTTTCGTTAGACCTCTCTTCACGCATACACCAGCCTAGTGTTCAGAATTGTAGTTCTCCATTTATGAATAGCTTCGTTCTTTCATCACGTGGGTTGGCAAAGAAACTGGCTGTTTCTCCTTCTTCAACTACGCGTCCTTGGTAGAGGTGGACTGCTCGGTGAGACAGGCGTCTTGCTTGTGGAAGATTGTGTGTGGTAAGTATGACAATCCGAGAGCGTGCCGCTTCCTTAATGCTCTGTTCGATGATCGTCGTGTTCGCGGGGTCGAGATTTGCTGTGGGTTCATCGATGAGAAGAACTGCTCTCTCGAGTGCCAGTGCTCGTGCTATGGCAACACGTTGTTGTTCGCCGCTCGACAGTTTGCGGGCTTTCCGCTTTTCAAAGCCATCCAGGTTCACAATCGCTAGTGCTGATTTGACTTTCTCTGCAATATCTCGCCGGGGAATTTGATTGATCCGCAGGCCATACGCAATATTATCGTATACTCTTCCTCCGAGCATGATGCTCTTCTGAAATACCATCGTGCAATAGTTCCTGAGTTCCTCTGCTGTGACTCCTCTGGCGTCGATGAGGATTGTTCCCTTACTAGGTTCATCGAGCCCAGCAAGAAGCCTAAGCAGTGTAGTCTTTCCCGAACCGTTTACTCCTACTACTGCTGTGATGTTCTCAGACGGGGCTCTGACGCTGACTTGGCTTAGCGCCAGTAAACCATCATATGTCTTAGTTATGTTGAGGGTCTCAATATGCGAGGTCATCGCGATGGCCTCCTTGCAAGGCTGACTATGATGCTCAGGGACAACACGATACCTAGCAGGATAATGCTCAGTGCGATGCTGAGTGCGATTTCGCCCATTGCGGTTTGCAATGCTATTGCAGTAGTCAGCACACGCGTGACGTTTCGGATGTTACCGCCGAGCATCATCGCAACTCCCAACTCCGCGAAGGCTCTGTTGAAGGCAGCTAAAATCGCTAAGACCACTCCCCAGAACGCTTCCCGGAGAACAACGGCGTCGGTCTGGAGGCCTGAAGCCCCAAGGGTCCTTGCGAGTGTTCTTACTTCAGGGTCGACGGATTCCAGTGCACTGGTAGTGAAGCTTACAATAATCGGAGTAACTAGTACGCATTGGCCAATTATGATGGCGTAGGGTGTGTAAAGTAGTTGAAAGTAGCCGAGCGGGCCGCTTCTTGAGAGCAGCAAGTACAGGTACAATCCTAAGGCGACTGTAGGTATCCCTATCAGAGCGTTGAAGAGGCCCTTCAAAGCTCGTTTTCCGGGGAGATTGCGAAACGCGAGAACCGCTGAAATCGGCATGCTCCAGATGCAGGAGAGCAGAGTCCCGCATATGGAAACGAATAGGGAAAGGGCGGTTATGGCGTATACTTCGGGGTCGCCTGAAAGTATCAGGTTGATGGCGCGGACTATGCCTTCAGTAATTGGGTCCAGTACGCCATCTTCCTCTCCGTGACCCATGCGGGCAATACGAGCAGTTGAGGCGCAGATCCTTGTGCTGGATATAGATCATCCGCCTGATAACGGAACTGTGGCGGGCACTCCGAACCTTGGAAGAATGCGTAAGCTTTGATCCATCCGAGCAATGTCTGGTTGCTCTGGCTCTTGGCTAGTGGAATATAGGGTGCGAACAGGGCTTGGCCATAGTTGCTGACGCCGTAGTTAGCGAACAGTTGCTGGCCTTCATCTGAGACTAGGTATCGAATGAGTTGCATGGCGCCGGCGTAGTTGGCTTTGGTCATGTTGGCGTTGTTTGGGTTGTCAGCGATGGCGCTGTACACGTTGAGCATGCTCTTGCTTGCTCCGATGAGTAGCACGAGGTCGATGTTGTGATTGTTGAAATTCTGCAGGTATGTACCCATGTCTGAGAGGGTGTAGGCACGTTTCTGGTTGGCTAGCTGGAGCGTAGCCGTCATTCCACTGCCAGCCTCTAAGTACCATTTCTCTGTCCTAAGCTGCTTGACGTCTAGGCCTGCCGACTTCCACAGACTAACCTCTTTCGTATATGTTCCAGAGTTGTCTCCTCTGGAGGCCCAGACTGCTGTGCCGTTCAACCCAGCGGCCCTTAGCAGCTTCAATGCGTCTGTTGGTGATTTGCCCGCGATTCCAGCAGGATCCGTTGATGGTCCAACGATTATGAAGAAGTTGTAGGCTAGGATTTTGCGGTTGACTCCGTAGCTTCCGTTGAGGAATTGGTATTCGCTACTTGGGGCGTGCACGAAAATCATGTCCGCGTCACCTCGCATTGCCGTTTGGATTGCCAGCCCGGTGCCCTGGGAGATGAAGGAAACGTTCGTGCCCGGATACTTGGCCTCATAGCTTGTCTTGATTACGTCAAGAAAGCCGGTCTCGTACAAGCTGGTGGTTGAGGAGACGATCAGCCGAGCTTTCGGAGGCGTGCTAAGAGTTGAATACGCATATGCTGCCACTCCGATTGCGCAAACTGCAACAACAATTAGGATTGAAGCCTGAACCTTAGTCATAGCCGAGCGTGATAGATGTGGAGTCATGGCCTGGACAACGTATTCGTATGAATATAACGTTTTTTGCAAGAAATCAGCGTTAGGATTCTACTCTCTTCTATTGTCTGACGGTCTCCACTTGGAGAGGGGCGACTAGATCCTAGACCTGTTCAAATGTGCAACTCAAATTCAATCGCCACGAAGAATTCGCTCACGGTAATATCCAAAGGGTCATTCAAAGCCATGTGGCTCAAGCAGGCCACAGGTGTATCTGAATTCCAGAACGCCGGCAGGGCTATCGGAATGTTGGGACCTTATGCTTTCTGAGAGGTCTAGCGGTATTTCATCCTTGAGTGAGCAGGTAGCTCTTGATGCGCTTCTCATCTAGGTTAATAATGGCCCCGCGGAGGATTCCTTCTCCGTACTCACTTCCAGGGTTCAAGCAGAGAGTTCGCCCGATTTTCACGAACCCGCGGGATTCGTGTATGTGTCCGTGGATGCCTATGAGCGGCTGGTGTTTCTCTATTGCCTGCCTTACTGCGAGACTGCCTACGTGAACCATGCTCACGCTGCCTCCACCACCACTAACTTTGGGCTTGAGTGTTTCGTCCAAGTCTGGAGCTAAATCAATTGGAGTGCCGTGCGGGGGGCAATGTAGGTTGAATATGCAGTTCTCCATCCTCTCAACCTTCGAGAGCATTCGATCCAAGATTTCGGCTAATTTTTCTTCGGTAGTTTCGCGAGGGCTATGCCACGGGGTCGTGTTCGTCCACGCCGTCGTAATCATTTCGTGGACATCGTCCACCCGGACAACTTCATCCTCCGGATAGAGAACTATCGGTGATGACTTTAGCATCTCATCGATGTCGAATCGGTCGTCGTTTCCAGGGCTGATATAACACTTCACTTTGGAGTCTTTCAATCGTTCCTCTGCTATGGTTACCCATCGTTTCACCCCTTGTGCCATGACTTTCGTGAACAGTTCATCAACAAGCTTTTTGTCACTTTCAAGTTTCTCCATCTCTGTAGGGTCCGTGAGGTATGGATAGTAGCCACTGTTGCGAATGTTTTTCTCTAAAGCTTCCCGTTCCTGCTGAGAATGCATCACAACTTTGCTGCCAACGAAATCCGAGGTGAATGAGCCGTCCCGCTGCTCGACTATCGGAACGATCATCTTCCCGGTAATGTCGCCCCCAAGAATGATAGCATCCGGCTGATAGTATTTGGCCGCATTCAGAAACTTGAGGAAACAAACCTCAGAGCCGTGAACATCTGAAGTAAAGAAGAGGCGAGTGTTAGACATAGGCTCGCCTACAAGATTGAGACATTAATATTTTGACCTTGGTTATCTGTTGCTGGCGGGATGGAACCGAGAGGTAACCAATAAGTACGTGACCCATGAAACTACGCATTCATCGAGTCGCTTGGAAATGTTGTCGTCATTGAGGAGAAATTCTTGAAGCGCTTGCCTCTATTTTTCGTTCGACCCGCATGCGATTGAGAGTAAATGTGTGTGCGCGATGACAGTATCTGAGAATCACCCACTCGAAGACGCTGGTAAGGAGGCTCTGAGAGTGATTCATGCGGCTGAGGCGAAGGGCGTACAACTACGACTCCTTGGAGGGTTAGCGATTAAGCTGCGCTGCGAAAGATCGGACGATCGCACTCTAAGTCGAAATTACGCTGATATCGACTTAGTGGGATATTCGAAGCAACGCAGGAACATCGTACGATTGTTTCCCGAAATCGGTTACAGCCCTCGAGACGTGTTCAACAAACTCCAAGCAGACCGATTGATCTTCCAAGACCTTGAACACAGAAGGCGGATTGATGTGTTCTTGGATCATATGAAGATGTGCCACAAGCTTGACTTCAAAGGCAGGCTGCACCTTCATCCAGTAACGATTCCACTGGCCGATCTATTGATGACCAAACTCCAGGTCGTCGAGACAACTGAGCGCGAAATCAAAGACACGATCACGTTGCTCATCGATCATCCTGTGGGAGAGATAGACGATGGTGATGTCATTAACGGGCGTTATATAGCCCAGGCTTGTGCGAACGATTGGGGAATCTTCAAGACATTTACGACGAACATGGAGAAACTCCGGCAGTTTCTGCCCACATACTTGCCCACTAAGGAAGATTCCGACAAAGTTCGAGAGAGATTAGACAAGCTCCGTCAAATGATTGATGAAGCTCCGAAGAGTAGCAGATGGAAACTGAGGGCTATGGTTGGCGAGAAGAAAACGTGGTACGAGTTACCGGAAGCTGACCGCTCAATCGTTGAGTCACGGTTTGGGACAGGGCAGAATAGTTCGTCACAAGCATAGCGATACGGAGACATCTGAAACACCTGAAGACACTTTCTCATTTTCAACCATCTTGCGCTGCTCGCTACTCCAAAGAATGAATCTACAATCAATAGATCGGCGCGAAAATCATTCTTGAACAAAGTCATGAGACTCCATATATACGAAGGTTTTATATCGCGAACGGAGCGAAAACGACAAAGCTGCGAGAGGACGTAGCTTGACAAAAGCTCCCGGAGCCAAGTTATTTGTTCGTGAAGCCACTGGACTAGTTAGACAACTATCGTCGTTTGACGTATTCGTTTGGAGCATAATTTACTTCCCGTGGCTTACCAGTTGGGCAGGCATTTTCTGGGTTACGCCGAGCTACTATCAGAACGTGAACTACTATGCAGCGTTGGCTCTCTGGGCTGTCGTGGCAATGGTCATCGTCCTTCTTTACTGGCAGGTTACTGTCGTGATGCCGAGAGCCGGAGGAGACTACATATTCATTTCACGATCCACGACTGGCATACTCGGTTTTGTCGCAAGTTTTCTATTCCTGATGGGGGTAGTGGCCTCAGCGGGCGGCGGTTCCTACTGGGCCTTCGCAGAAACCGGAACTCAACTGTCTTTTGCCGGGCAAGTCTTGAATGACCCAAGCATAACAGCATTGGGCACACTGATTACGCCCTTCACAACAGACAACCCAACATTGCTGTTCGGGATTGGCTTGGTCCTGATGATAGTTGGTGGTATAGCAATCGCCCTGGGAGGAAAGGTCTTCAGAATGATCGTCTACTCCTTCTTCGCATATGGACTCCTTGTACTAGGATTCTCAGTTGTTGTATTCCTGACACACTCTCCAGCGAATTTCGCCGCAGCGTACGCCCAATATTTCCAAGGAGGCGTTCCCAAAGTATTCTCTGACGCAGCAGCGAAAGGGTATACTCCAGGTACATCGCTTCTCGCTTTGGGCGCTCTCGTGCCAGTTCTCTTCGTAAGCATCGGGCCATATCCAGTTATGCAGATGGTTGGGGGTGAGGTGAAGAATCCTCGACGCTCTCTTCTCTACGGCTTGGTTCTCGCTGAAGTTGTGTCGATTCTGGTCTGGTTCGGGTTAACGTACTTGTTTGACAGCGTGGTTGGAATCAGCTTCCTTGAAGCGTGGACGTTAACAGCAGGCGGAGGATTTTCTACAGTCCCAACAGTCTTCGTCACCTTATTCTATCCAAGCGTTGCAGTGTTGTGGTTCTTATGTATCGGCCTCTTTATCGGAAACATAGGTTGGTCATGGCTTGGATTAGTTTTCATGAGTAGGCTCGTGATGTCTTGGTCATTTGACCGTGTGTTCCCATCTGCATTTGCCAATGTCAACGAAAGATTTCATACGCCACATGTCGCGATCGCGTTGGCATGCATTCTGGCCACCTGCTCAATGTATCTGATTTACTTCACATCTTTCATCACTGCGCAGGTTAACGGAATATTCCTCTTCTCAATTGTGTGGTTAGTGACCGCCATAAGTGCCATAATCCTACCGTTCCGAAGAAAGAGCTTGTTCGAGTCTTCGGCTGGCCGGTCGAAAATAGGTGGAGTTCCGGTTATTTCTCTGCTAGGCTTGGTGGGCGCAATCCTGTTCGCCTGGTTAGCATACAACGCGACAACAAACCCTGCTATAGGATCCTTAGCTCCAAGCGCTCAGCTCTTCGTTGCGGTATTAGTTATTGTTCCAGTAGTAATCTTCGCTGCCTCCTATTACTACAACAAGTCCCGCGGAATAGATCTCAGATTAGTCGCAGGCGAACTCCCACCCGACTGAGGTCCAGGAACGGCAAGTCACGCCTGCGATTCGAGCAGCGTTTGGAATAGCGGAAGCTTGGCTCGCATTCATCCCTGTTTCACTTGACTGAAAGATCATGGCGGCTTGATGAGTCGCCCAGGGCCTAAACAAGTACTTAGGACACTGGAAAGCGTGCTCGCTTGTGAAGGCTTCACAGTTACAAAGAGACGAACGAGGATGAGAGCTTCGAGTTGCTGGACCCTGTTCGAAAGCAACATCAGACCAGAAAATCAGAAACAGTCATACTAGCGCATCTGGGTCGGTTATTCGAAATCGGGGCAAGTGCAAAACATGTTTACTTATATCAGATGGGACGCGGCTTTCATGAAGCGCATCAGGGTTGGATGAGACTCCTCGGTGAGTTCTGCGACTCTCATCAGTTTGACGGCGTCGACGATCGATCCATTTATGGTGTATGCGCCAGAAGAGAAACCCTGGTCGAATTTCATTCTGCCTGTCATGACTTGGAAAAACTTCCCAGAGTCGGAGGTGAACACGAGATCTGGATTGTGGGTTTTACCAGCTCGACACGTAAAGTGGCCATCGACGATCTCGATGAAAAATGGATCTTCTCCAGATAGTAGGAACTGGATCTTTCTGTCCCAGCCAATCAATATTGGCTTCACACTAGGGGTTCTATTTGTCATCCAATTCAGGAAACGGAACGCCATTCCACATTTGCCGATCATCGACGGTTCGTTCTCAATGATGATGTGTTAGCTTACAAGTGTTTCCGGTCGTCAGTTATCCAGCGTATATAAAATACGTATGAAAGAATAATACGTGTGTGGTGTAGACTTCCGCGCGATTTCCTTGTATAAATGCTCATTATGTCAGAAAGAAATCCGTGAAGGGCAACGTCCTGACTACTCGCCCATAAGAGGAATGGTGCACTATGCATGTCATGTTGGCCTCATAAAGAGTGAAGTACCAACTACAACAGCAAACGAAATCTCTAATGTGCCTTGGCTTGAATCACTGAATAAGATCGTGGGACCAGAAAATGTGAAGACCCTTTACTTGGAGCGAGCGTATTATTTCCGGGATCACTCCACAGATTTTATCGACCTCGCACATGGCCATGTGCCTGATGCTGTGGTACTCCCTACTAACGAAGATGAAGTGTCCCAGTTGGTGGCCTTTGCAGCCAAAGAAAAGATCGCGATAATTCCGAGAGGGTCGGGAACCGGGTTTATGGGGGGTTCTGTAGCCGTCGGCGGTGGAATAGTTGTGGACCTAACCGGAATGAGCAGGATTATCGAAATCGACGAACACAATTACCGTGTCACAGCCGAATCCGGAGCGAATATGCAAGCCGTCGAACACGAACTCAACAAGAAAGGTTTGACTCTTGGCTTTGACCCTGGAAGCATGCCAGCTGTGTCGATAGGCGGCTCTGTCTCCACAGATCAGATTGGTGGGGATGGTTGGTACAGCAATGTGGGGTCAATGAGACACAGGGTCATGTGTCTGAGAGTGGTTCTACCCGATGGTGGTGTTGTCAGTACAGGGCGGATGGTAGATCGCTCCTCCTCGACGGTAAATCTAACCCAACTCTTCCTTGGTGCGGAGGGAGCATTCGGAATCGTTTCTCAAGTCACTCTTAGAGTCTTTCCTCTGCCGGAAACGACTGATTTGCGGGTCGTGGTTTTTGATAGTTTCCGGCAAGCCGCCGGTGCTACCATGGAAATGATGCGTGTTGGGGTTTGGCCTCCTATACATCATACCGTTGAGGTCGTGAGGCCCGACGAGTCATCTGACAATAATGTGGTGAACTCCTTCGGAATGCTTGTTCTTGGTTTCGCTGGGTCGAAGGAGGTTGTGGCTGCACAAAGGGAAAGAACGCTATCGATATGTGTGTCAAACGGCGGAGTGGACGCGGGTAAGCAAGCAGCGAACGATTACTGGGAACGTCATCATGAAGCTTACCCGGCCAATCTTCCCGGTAACAAGGTTTACGGGATGGAGGTCGTGTCGCTTCCACTCACCAAAGTGCTCCCAGTTTATGACGAATTCTGCTCCACAATCAGAAAACATGGCATGCAAAGGTACGGATCCGGATTTGGGCTATTCCCTACGACGATGTGGGTTGGATATATTTTTGACAATACCGAGGATGGGCTTAAGGTAAAGACGGCTGCCACTGAGGAGATGCTGAAGGCAGCCACAGGAGCAGGCGGGACAATTTCTGGGGTCCATGGAGTCGGTTACATCAAGAGAGATTACTCTTCCTTTGAATTCGACAACGACCAGTTAGCGCTAATACGAAGGTTGAAGAAAGCGCTTGATCCAAACGGAATCATGAACCCTGGGAAGGGCCCCTACGCTTAATGCCTTTGCAAATCTAATAGTGCCTTCCTCTCATTTTCTCCTACCAAATGTTCCACCAACATTGACTAGCAATGGCGTATCGGCTTCGGGCAACTCCGAACAGCTTATAGGATTAGTGCGAGGCAGTCGACTAGCGATTGATTATGTTTGATGGGATTCCAATTGTGGATGCTCACTGTCACATTGGCTATTTTGGCGGATGGGCCAATGTGGGAATTACTTCCGAAGAACTGATGGCATTAAACAAGCAATTCAACGTGGTGCACTCGGTGGTGTTCACACAGCCAAACAGTTTGACTGCCGAAGCTGCAAAGAGATACCCGCGTAACCTTACTGGTTATGTTTGGCTTAATCCGTTCGATGGAGACAAGGCCATCAGCGAGCTGCACACCGCGGTCAAAGAATGGGGCTGCAAGGGCGTAAAGCTGCATCCGCTGTTTCAGGCTTTCATCGCTGATGACCCGATAGTTTACCCAATAATGGATGAAGCCAGAAAACTCAAGATTCCTGTTGCCATTCACTCTGGTCACCCGCCCTTTTCACTCCCATGGAGCATCGGCGAGTTGGCGGAGGTCTACCCGGACGTTACTGTTGTGATGCTTCATATGGGACACGGCCACGGTCTATACATACGGGCAGCAATCAACGCGGCAAAGAGATACCCCAACATAGTTCTGGAGACATCTGGTATGCCAATGCACACCAAGATCAAAGAGGCAATGGAGACCGTTGGAGAAGACCGGGTCATGTACGGATGCGATATTCCGTTTCATCATCCCTCCGTTGAACTCCAACGCATCAAGATGGCGGGACTAAATGAGAATCAGCTTCGAAAGATACTGCATGACAATGCAGTAGAAAAACTCGGTTTAATCTTCTGATCAGAACTGTGACCTTAGGCCAGGTTTGTAATTTTCGACTCAGCGCCGACTACGTTCAAACCATCTGACGTGGTCGGGAAACTCGCCGAGTCAAGCTGAAATGATGCAATGTAGCAGGTGACTTTGAATCAAGGTTATATTACCGCAAAACGGCATTCGCAGTGTTTGGAGCATTGCCTTACCAGGTTCTCTCCTGACAAGTAGAGGTCTGTGCTGAAATACCTCTCAGTTCTGTCAGGTAGTAATGTCACCAGGCTCTTGTTGCGACCAATTTCATTGAGCACATTGATTGAAGCTAGCACGTTCGCTCCTGAGGAGACGCCGACCATCAGACCTAGGTTTCGTGAAAGTTGTTTCGCCATTTCCACTGCGTCATCGCTCTTGATTGCGACCACTTCGTCTACTTGGTTCATATTCACGATTTCTGGTATGAACCCGTCTCCGATGCCAGTAATCTTGTGGTCGTGGAGGTCCTTTCTGCCGGAGAGGACAGCTGCTTCTTCCGGTTCCACGGCGACCAAACGAAGTTTCGGGTTTTTCTCCCTGAGGGCCTTTCCGACGCCCATCAATGTTCCCCCCGTGCCAACGCCTGCCACAAAAGCGTCGATCGATTCAGTTCCCATTTGTTGAAGAATTTCTTTCCCTGTAGTGTTGTAGTGGGCCATGGTGTTGTCGGGGTTACTGAATTGGTTGGTCAGGAAATAGCGGTGGTCGCTTTCGGCTATCTTCGCGGCCCTTGCGACGGCTCCTTCAAAACCCTCGGCCTTAGGTGTCAGACAAAGCTCCGCTCCAAGGTTAGTCATTAGGCGGATTCGTTCCCCGGTCATATGTTCGGGCATTACGACAAGCATTTTGTAGCCCTTTGCTGCGGCCACCATTGAAAGGGCTATGCCCGTGTTTCCGCTTGTCGCCTCGATGATAGTATAACCCGGTTTCAGAAGGCCTCGTTTCTCTCCTTGTTCTATCATGTATTTTGCGATGCGGTCCTTCACGCTCCCGCTTGGGTTCATAAATTCTAATTTCGCATGCATTCGACAGGTCCTGCCTTCAAAGTCTATGTTCAGGATTTGAAGGGGAGTGTTCCCCACGTAATTGAGAACTGATCCTTGCGATGTTAGTGACTTCACGGGGAGGGCCTCTAGGTTAGGTTAGTGCTTCAAGTGTGGAAGGACCTCATCCGCAAACCATTTGATTTGCTTTTCCTGGTTATGAGAACTGAAGCGAATCGCGAAAACACGAGCTCCCGCATCGTGGAACGCGTTTATGATTTTCACCGCGTCCTTAGGCGACCCGAATGGTCCCCACCGGTCGAGTGGCGGCGCTGCACCATAGTACTTTGTGAGATAATCAACTGTTTCTGATTTGGCTTTGGATGAGTCATCGTTCAAGTTCATGGTCATGTAGAGCGACGAAATCATTTCTTTCTTCGGAGCGAATGACTGAACTTTCGACAATCCTTCTTTGAATTCGTTAGGAAAAACTTCTGCCGACATCCAGCCATCGGTGAATCTAGCGGTTCGTTCGAAGGCTGTGGAGACCATTCCACTTGACATTAGGATCTTAGGCCCACCTTCAGTATATGGTTTGGGATCTAGCGTCACATCTTGAAGGCTACAGGTTTTTCCTATGAAATTCACTCTCTCTTTGCTCCACAGCATCTTCATGACCTTCACGGTCTCATCAGTTCGGCTTATGCGCTGTTTGAAGGGAATGCCGCAACCCTCGAATTCTCTGCGATAGATTTCCATGGGCCCGCCCACACCAACACCGATTAGCAGCTTCCCAGCGGCAATCAGATCCAAAGTTGCAATCGCGTGCGCAAGAACTACCGGATGCCTTAGAGCGGGCAGCAGAACCGACATTCCGAGAGTTGATTTTGGACAAACAGCAGCCACCGCGGCCAAGGTTGTGAAAGGATCAAGTCGGGGTTTGGCCAGAATACTGTCGCCGACCCAGAGCGAGTTAAACCCAGATTTCTCCGCGAGTTCAGCGAGGTCGAGGATGGTTCGAAAGTCTGGCTTCCCGCCCTTCTGCACGAGCCCTCTTGTGGGGAGCAAATATCCGTATGATGTTTCGTTATTCATGTCATCGCGTTCCATCTTGTTTGATTTAAGTCCACGATATGTACCATAAATAACGTAAGACGTTCCTTTGAATTAACGAAAACCGAACGAACTTGTTAATAGCGAAGCAGACAACTGAGGCTTTATGATTGAACCTCCTCGCACAATGATGTCGACTGGGCCAGTGGAAGTTTCACCCCGAGTTCTCAGGGCACTTGGCACAAGAGTCATTCATCACAGCCGCCCAGAGTTCGGAAAGATATATGAAAAGATGCTAAGCGATTTGCAGGAAATTTGGAAGACAAAGAACGATATGGTGGTTCTCCACGGTGAAGGAATTATTGGCTTAGAATCCTCAATCGCATGCATGATTAACCCGGGGCAGAAAATCATTGTGACCAGCGCGGGTGTCTTCGGTTCTTGGTTCAAGCAATTGATTGAATCACATGAAGGGGTTCCAATAGTTGTTGAAAGTGACCCGAGCATGGAGCCAGACTTGGAAAGCGTGAAGACTGTTTTGGATGAGAATCCGGACGCTGCGTTGGTTGTGGGGGTTCACGGTGAAACTGTTGCGGGCATCGTGAATCCTGTGAACGAGATTTGCAGGTTGGCAAGGAAGAATGGCATTCTGACTGCTATCGATGCCATCGCCACAACTGGGGGGCAGGAGGTTCAGACTGATGGATGGAAAATAGACCTGTGCATTGGCGCGAGCCAGCACTGCCTATCTGCACCCCCGGGCCTCACGCAAATCTCAGTTAGCGCGGAGGCGTGGGAGCAAATGGAGAAGAAGAAAAAGCCGATCAGAAATTCCTACCTGAGTATTCTGGATATGCGAGAAGCTTGGATCAAAGGGCACTACTTCCCCTACACCCCATCAGTGTCTGGGGTTTACGCATTAGCCGAGTCATGCGCGGAAATCCTTGATGAAGGGTTAGAGAATGTGTTCCACCGTCACCATGACACTGCAGAAACTGTAAGGAGAGGCGTTGAGGGGATGGGTTTGAGGCTGTTTGCCGCTGACAAACGCTATGCATTGGACGTCAGCACCACTGTTCGATTGCCAGACGGCATAAACGATACAGAATTGCTCGATGCGCTGGTAGCTCGCCATAGCGTTCTGCTTGCTGGTGGATTTAGGGAACTTAAGGGCAAGATCATTCGAATTGGGCATTCAGGGTACGCAGCTACAATATCCAACGCAATAGCAAGCTTGGCTGCGCTTGAAACCGAGTTCAGGCGGCTTGGGCACAAGTGCGCTCCTGGAAGCGCCGTCACTGCCGCCCTATCGTAGAGCAAGGTAAATTGGTCCAGGCAGCCTGTTTGTATTTGTCCGCTAGTTTCTTGTATCACTGCCTTGGTTCAAGTGCGGCAAAACGACAGCTTTCTGGGAGATGAACACGGAGCCTTCTTACGGGGGTTTGATTCCCATGAGATGATAGAGTATGTTTAGAGTGTAGATGATTCCGGGTTTCGGCGTGATGATTTGGATATAGTATCCGAGAATCATGGCTGCGATGCAGACTACTGTGGCGTAGTAGTCTAGGGGTTTGAATTTTAGCTCGTGCATGTAAGTTCGATTGGCTATATTTCCGAAGCCCTTTGATTCGATCGCCGCCGCAATCTGATAACCCCGGCGTATTGAGGTCATGATGATTGGAAAGAGTGTTGGGAGCATTGCTCGAACTCGTCGCAGTGGATTTCGATACTCGAACACCCACCCGCGAGCTTTTTGGGCATCCATAATGTTGCCTACTTGTGTCACGAGGACTGGCACGTAAGAGAAACCGATGCTTAGCGCAACGCCCAACTCCTTGGGCAACTTAAGCTTAACAAGAGCAAGGACATAGTCTGAAACAGTGGTTGTTAGAGTCAGAAGCCTGTACGCTGTCACCATCAGAATGAATCGTGCAACAACCCCTAAGGAGAACACGATTCCCTCCAGAGACACTGTATACCCATTAAGCATATACTGGGGTAGCAGGGAGAAGAACTTCGTTGGCCCAACATAAAACCACAGGTTCGTGAGGAAATAGAAAATCGAAATGGGGACGAGGCCTTTGTAAAGGGCTGACATTTTGTTCCACGGAATCCGAGAAACTACGATTAAGAAGACAACGTTGGCGTACACTACAGTAAGTAGTATTGGATCGAACAGGAGTGCGCCGAGTACGATGTTGGCTCCAAGCCACAGCAATTTTATTCTTGGGTCAAGCCTGTGCATCACTGAATTGCCTGGGTAGTATTCAAATGCCATCTATTGCTTTCCTCCAATCGTACTCTGAATGAATGAAGTCATTTCCTCCACTGTGAGAACGTCGTTGGGAAAGCCAAAGCTACCCAGCGCTTGAGCCAGCGAGGTAATCTGTGGCGGCCGTAGGTTTGTTTGCACAAGTTTCTGTGGGTTGGCAAAAATCTCTCGCGTGGACCCATCTGCGAAAATCTGACCATCTTTCATTACTAGTGTTCTGGAACAATATTCCGCAACGATGTTCATATCATGTGAAATCGTTACAAGGGTTGTTCCCTTTTTCAAAAGATTCATTGCCAGATCCATGATCTCTTTGCCGCGGAGAAAATCTTGGCCAGTTGTAGGTTCATCAATGATGAGCAGTTCAGGATCCATGGCTAGGACGGATGCAATGTTGATTCTCTGTTTTTCGCCCTTGCTGAGGTCTAAGGGATTTTCGCTGATCAAGTTGTAACACTCAACATCTTTCAGGCTCTTCTCGACGCGGCGTTGAATTTCATCTTCTGGCAGTCTGAGGTTTCGTGGCCCAAATGCGACCTCGGTGCTCACCTTATTGCTGAATATTTGCTGGTCGGGGTCTTGGAATACGAATCCGACCTTCATGGCCATCTCGGGAACAGTGTGTTCGCGTGTGTCCATTCCGAAGACTCTGACGCTACCGCTCGTGGGTTTCAGCAGGCCGATGAACTGTTTCACCAGTGTGGTTTTCCCAGAGCCGTTCTGGCCGATTACTCCAATGTTTTCGCCGCGTTTGATCGTGAGGTCCACATTGCTAAGTGCGGGGGATTTCGTATATGGATACTGAAACGTAAGGCCTTTGACCTCGATGGTTACTTCGTCTTGGTGTGGCGGAAGTTTTTCAGCCTCTGTTGGGACGCGTTTGAGTTGTGGATTTTGAAGAGTATGTCCGTTGTTCCTCAGAAAGAATGTCAGTGCTGTAATTGCTTGATTCAGTGTTATTGGAATTTTGGGCCAGTTCAATTGGTCGCGAAGCTTGGCGAAGAGGAGGCTAACTTGGGGCGGCTTCAGTCCGATTGCTTCAATGGCCTCTGCCTGGTTAAGGACTTCCTGAGGGGTCCCTTGGTACTTTATGCTGCCCTCATCCATGACGATCATGCGATCAGCCTCGCCCACTAACTCCTCCAGCTTATGTTCCACGATCAGGATTGTCTTGTGTTCGATGCGTGCAAGCTCCGAGATTGTCTGGAGCACTTGAGCGCTTCCCACCGGGTCGAGGTTGGAAGTTGGTTCATCGAGCACGTAAATCTCAGGGCGCATCGCAAGAATGCTGCCTAGTGCGACGGCTTGCTGTTGTCCTCCTGAGAGATTGTGTGGGCTCCTACCACTGACTTGTTGAAGTCGAAGTAAACGTATGACGTCGTCAACACGCTTTCGGATCTCAACGGGGGGAACACCATAATTCTCTGCGCCAAATGCGATGTCATCTTCTACTGTAGCACAGAGAAGTTGCGTTGATGGATCTTGGAATAACATCCCGGCCTTTCCCGACAAGACTGCAGGCCCGTTGAGTCTCGTGTCGAGCCCGCGCACACTCACCTTCCCTTCCAATGTGCCAGTGTAGAAATGCGGAATCAACCCATTTAGGCAACTGCAGAGTGTTGTCTTCCCCGCGCCAGCTGGTCCCGTAACGAGAAGGAGCTCACCCGGTTTTACTTGCAGAGTCACGTTCTTCAGAGCCGGCCGCTTCTCACCGCGGTAAGTGTACGATACGTTTTCGACTGTTACGTCGTATTCGCTCATTTTCTTGGAGTCACGCTGCTGCACGTCGGACTGTTTGTCTAAAAACGTGCCTATCGTTTGTCAGGTATAGTAATCCCGTTTTCGATGTATAGACACTCTATTCCATTTCTCACATTCATTATGATGGTGTTAAATACCATCACAGCGCAGTAGCGGTTAGTGAAAAAATTGAGTCAACAGAAAGCTCCGTTACTAACCTCACGTCAACTGGCGACTGCCGCTGTCTTTGGCGGGCTTGGCTTCGCCACCAGGGCAATGGGCTTGACTGTCCCCTTGGTTCCACCGCTTGTCGTCGACTTAAGAGCAGTATTTTGGATTCTGGGAGTTGCTGGCTCCGGCCCCGTCGGTGCCATCATCGTTGGTCTCCTGATAGGATTGCCATCAGCGTTCCCAATTGCATCAATACCCGACGCAATAGTCTATGGCCTAGTATTCTGCATTCTCTACAAGCAAATCCATGCATTGAAAGGTGCAGTGAAGTATGTGATGCTGGCTATATGGGCAGCTGTGTCCGTGTACGTCGGCGATTTAGTTCTGGTATGGGTCTTCGTATACATCTACCACATCTACCCCGACATGAGCACTGGACTTGCAATTGACTACACAACATCCGCTGTAGTTTGGTCAATTCTAGGTGCGCTCGCGATAATACTGCTAGTCAAATATGCTCCAGACTACGCTGAACCAACGTGGTCTTGGATGAAGTCCAAGATTTCAAAGAAGTGATTGAAATGGACCTAATATCAATCCTCTCGACAGTCGTCCAACAGGCAATGCCGTCAATTCAAGAACGAGTACTCCCTACAATGATCTTCGCTGCTATCATGGTCATCGCTCTCTTAGCCTATGGTGTGATGAAGAAGGTCAAAGGCGCCATATACGCAGGGATAGTCCTGCTCATTGGCGTACTCTTCGCCTACGTACGCTTCCTCACCCCGTACCTGCCAAGCACGTACAATGCCGGAATGGCTACAGTACTATTCAACGCTGGAGGCGTGGACGTCACTATAGGAACAGTTGGCGCGATAATCTTCCTGATAGTCGTCGTCGCCATTCTGGTCTGGTACAGAAAGAACGCGAAACGCTCTCGATAAGAGAGCACCTCCTTTCTTTTTCTTCACTTGTGTTCTTAGTAACTTGCCGTTCCTCTCCAATCTGCGCTGGGTTGCGAGGCCCTCAAGAAGAATAAGAGACAATTTTCTTGAGGTTTGAGGTCAACGCGTTCTACGGCTAGTTTTTCCTCTGTAACATTACAATCTATCAGTAGTATAAGAACAAGAGACGAAACGCACTTCCTTGGGTCTACTGAACCGCTCCAACTGCTGATGGAATCGGAAGGTCGGCCATCGTAACGAGACCTGGGTTCGCTGCCGCAACTTTCGTAATCATATTAGCGACGACGGCTGCCGTGGCAAGGTCTCCGTGAACTCCTCCCCTGATTACCAAGTCAACAGGAGGAGATCCCTTGATTACCACTTGATCGAAGGCTTCAGGTGGCCTAAGTGATGCTTGGAACTCGAATTTTACAACCTCTCTGCCATTCAGGTCAATTGCACTGGCAACCTGAGATAAGCCCCTGACTTGCCCCGGTCTCACCGTGATACACTCGCTTGACACCTCATTGTCGGCGATTATTGGTTCAATCTTCTGTTGTATGTCTTTCAATTGTCACCCAAGCTTCTCGGCCACCATAGCTGCTGACTCGGGTAGTCCAATGTGGCCGAACTTCCCGCTAGCCACGTTCTCGTTGAATTCGTCGGGCGATAGGCCTGCGCCTATCTTCTTCTGGAAGGGCAGGCGCCTGTTACTGGCGTCTTGTATTCGTCGAGCTATGATTGAGTCGATATCTTGGCACACACCGCTTGAAGTGAGGACTAACGTGTCCATAAGAAACCCAGGGTTCACACCTGTGCCGAGCATTGTCGTCTTATATTTCTTCGCAAGCCTATCAAGAGCTCTCGATTCCTTGGGATATTTCTTGAATGGGTATGATAGCTCTTCGCAGGTCGACACGATGTCGAGTTTGGCTTTTGTTATTTGCTCTAACTGACTGATGACGGCCGGTATGAAGGAAGAAGTGGAGTGCACTACTAGGTCCGCCTTCGCTTCTCTGAAAACCTTCGTTGGATTGTCGGAGACCTTCAAGCCGAGGTTCCGCTGCAAACCAGCAACTTCCCCTAAATCTCTTCCAACCTTCGCTTTGTCAATGTCGATGGCACCGACAATCTGGAAACCTTTCTTTCTGACTAAGAGTTTGACTATCGCGCTTCCGATTGGTCCAATGCCGAACTGGATTATCTTCAAGCCTGTGTCACCTTTCACTTCGGAATTAGCATCATCAGCGTGACGAGGCTTAGTATCTTTATCGTGTTGATGTAATCTTCGAGAATCACGTATTCATCAGGAACATGCCAGGCAGGCGCTCCGCAGGAATAGCAGATCATCGGAATCCCTGCGTCGTAGATGGCCCAACGCATGTCCGTAGAAGCCGCTATACCCGTGGCCTTCGGCCTTAAGCCGATGACTTGCTCAGCCGCGAGCTGAGTGTAAACAACGATCGGCTCGGAGGGTGCAAGTTCACTTGGCCTTACATAGTTGATTACCTCGGCGTCGACTTTCAACTTCGGGTCTGCATTTCGCAATGCACCAAGCATCCTCTCGACATCGGCAATGACGGACTGTACGGTCTGGCCAGGCATAGTTCTAATGTCACAAATGACTGAGCATTCATCCGGGATTACGTTCTCCTTTGTGCCCCCTTCGATTCGATTCACGCTGATGTATGGACCACCTGGAACGTGAGGGTGTGCTTTCCAGCCAGTGAACTCCATCTGATCAAATGCTTCAGCCACTTTACCCATCTTGAGAATTGCGTTTGTGAGGAGCTTCTTCTTGCTTGTATGGCCGCCTTCACCTTTTGTGGTTACCTTCAGCCAAATTTGACCATTCGCTGCCAAATGAATTTCGTCGCGAAGAGCTTCAATGTAAATTGCGCAGTCGCCATGCAATAGATTCGCCTTGATCAATTCGTGAATTCCCTTATGACCTCCAGCTTCCTCGTCAGCCGCGGCAGCAACAGAAATGCTTCCCACTAGTGGAATGCCTAATTCGACTAGTGCTCGAGCGGCGACTATTGATGACGCTGTCCCAGTCTTGCAATCCAATGTACCTCTGCCAAACATCTTTCCGTTCTCAATCACTGCCCCAAATGGAGGGTGTTTCCATTTGGAGAGGTCACCAGGCGGGACAGTGTCTGTGTGGGAGTAAAGCAGCATTCGCGGCTTTTCCTTTTGAAAGACTTTGTCGCCGACCACGCTTACGCGGTTAGGATAAGGCTCTATGGTCTTAACATCAAAGCCAATTGATTGGAGTTCGCGGACAACTATACCTGCTACTTTCTTTTCTCCCTCGAGTTCGTTGTTTACGCTAGGTGTGCGAATGATTTCTTGGAGAAGAGAGATCGCGTAGGGCCGCAGGTTTTTAATTTTCTCAAACAACTCCTTGGCATGTCTATTCGCCATCTTCAACCTTGTTTGCGCGTCTTCCAGAATCCATTCGTGGTCAGGTGTTTTCCACGTTCGATATGGTTCACGGCCGTCCATTTCGACTTCGACGAGCCTCGCCTTGTCAACCGTGATAGTCATGACAGTTCAACCTGCTGTCACGTTTGCCAGTGTTTACAAGGTTTTGTTCTGTAACCAGGAGAGGTTAACGCGAAGCTTCGAGCTGGTCCCAGTCATGGCCGATCCTCTGCTGTCGAAAGGATGATTGTAGCCAAGTATATACATGCTGCAGTAGGTAGCCTATAGAATTAGGACTATCAATTAATACACATCGTGGGAACTCACACAACATACTAGGTGTATGCTAATGTGGAATAAAGCTAGAGAACCAATTCGACTTCTTATGACACCGGGCCCTGTCGAAATATCTCCTCGAGTTCTGTCAGCCTTAGCAAGACCTGAAGTCTACCACTACTACAAAGGGTTCATAGACTTATTCGCCGAAACGACTGAGAAGATGAAGAGGATCTACCAAACAAAGAACGAAGTCCTCATTATGCAAGGCGAGGGCGTACTCGGCTTAGAGGCAGCCGTACTCAACACTATCAACCCAGGAGACAAAGTATTGGTGTTGGATAACGGACCATTTGGTAAATGGTTTGGGATCTACGTTGAGAACGCGGGCGGCAAACCCGTCTATCTGACCTCCCCCAACAACGAGGCATTTTACCCGGAGAAACTCAAAGAGAAACTTGATGTTGAGAAAGACATCAAAGCAATGACGGTTGTGCACTGTGAAACCCCGGCCGGAATTCGCAACCCAATCAAGGAACTCTGCTCCATCGCCAAGAAGAAGGGAATCCTAACAATCGTCGACGCAGTCGCATCACTCGCAGGAGACGACGTCAAACCAGATCAGTGGGGAATTGACCTCTGTTGCGGCGCCTCGCAGAAAGCACTCTCAGCACCGCCCGGGCTAACGTTGTTGTCTGTCAGCAAAGATGCATGGGAGGCAATTGACAACAAGAAGAACCCAATCAAGAACTCTTACGTGAGCATACCTGACTATCGGGACACTTGGGTCAAAGAGAAGCGCTTTCCGTTCACGCCAATGGTCTCAGATATCTACGCACTAAACGAGGCCGCTGATGAACTTCTCGAAGAAGGATTGGAGAGCTCCTTCAAACGACATCAAATCGTTGCAGACGCGTGCCGAGAGGGAGCGGAGAAGATAGGCTTCAAACTTTGGGCTAAGCGACGAGAAGACGCCTCCAATACAGTAACTGCCCTGCAAATACCGCCATTAGCCACTGACTCTGAGATTGTCAACCACATGGTTCAGAAGTACGGCATATTGATTGGCGGAGGCTACAAGGAAACTAAAGGCGAGCTGCTAAGAATCGGCCATATGGGCTACCACGCAACCCTAACGAACATCATGACGACGCTCGCCGCACTCGAAGGAACTCTGGCGGACCTCAAGAAGAAGAAACCCATAGCGGTTCCGGCCAAGTAAGGCCGCGAACCCGCCCTCTTTCTTGCTTGCCGGTATTTCCAGCGGAGCTAACAGCATAGAAGCCAACATGTCAGAGTGGTCTAGCAGGCTTCACGGTAAGGTAGACCCCTGCGAGAATTAAGGCACCGCCAACGCCAGAATATAGACTTGGGATCTCCTGCAAGATCCACCACCCTAGGATTATTGCTATGATTGGTGTGATGAACGCCATCATGGAAACGTTTGTTGCCGTGGTCTTTGTTAGGAGCCAGTACTGGCCGACGAATGCCGCTGCGGACCCGAAGATTGCCAGGTAGATGATTGCTACAGTTGCCGTTAGCGTAAAAGACTTCGGTGAATTTGCCTCCGTTACGAGACCGATAGATGACAAAACCACTGCGGCAATCAATGACTGAACAAAAACATTAGTCGCAGGCTGTATCCGCGTAGCGAAACGTTTGACGACAACACTTGACAACCCACTCAACGCGGCGCTCCCGACGAGTGCTAGCCCACCAAGAAGAGAGCTCTGCACAGCGAGGTTTCGTGACGCCGCAATGTCTGGCCAAAAAACAACAATTAGTCCCAGAAATGAAGATATGACTCCCAGAATCTTGAACGGAGTCATCTTCTCGTTTCGTACGATGAAGTTTGCGAAAATAACGACGAAAAACGGGTTCGTTGCAAAGAGTATGGACGCGAGCCCAGATGGGATGTACTGCTCTCCCCAGAAAATGAGACCGAACGGTACGCTCATTTGGAATATTCCTAAGAACAGCATGATTCCCCATGAGAGGCGGTCCTTGGGAAAACGTGCGTGCAGAAGTTTCACAATGACCAACAGCGCCATGGTGGCAATGATGTAGCGAATTCCCACGAATGTGAAGGGGGGAACTGCTTCGAGGCCAGCTTTTATGGCAAGCCAAGTGGATCCCCAGATAAGGCAACATGCAGTGAAGACAGTCCAACGTAATTGTGATGAGTGCAAGTTTTCTAACTCATGGCCTAATGCTAAACACGAATTCCCGAAGGATTTGGGGAGATGACCTTGCTCGAACTTCATAATGAGAGCGAGGAGTATCTCTCACAATTCTATGAAATGGCGAGTTCTTTGAGTTTCTGTTTTGTTGGGATTCCCTGCTTGTCCCATCCTCGGAGCTTGTAGTAGCTGTCGAGCATTCTGTTGACGTCGAATGTTTGGCCTTTTGATTGGCCGGTGGGTAGCGGTTCTAGGAATCGGTCCGGAATGTTGTCGTCCTTTCTTGTGTAGCCTTCTCTGAGGTTGAAGAGTCGTTCGAGGTTGTTGATTCTCTCTCCGACCTTGACCAATTCAGCATACGTATGTTTCAACCCTACCGCTTCATGCATTAGACGTTCGATTACCTCCGGGCTAAAGCCAAAGTCAAGGCAAAAGTCGCAGAACACAGCGGTATCTATGGGTGAGGCTGTGAAGTCTTGAAAGTCCATGACCCATCTCGCCTTGTTCTCGTCCTCCGCGAATCTGTCAACCTTCTGTGGCATTCCGAACAGTTCAACTGCTATTGTCCAGCCATCGTTGTGATCTGCACCTCGAGATGAGGTTGCATAGCTGAGTCCCATGCCCTTGGCTCCTCTAGGATCATACCCAGGCATTTCAAGGCCTTTCACGTGCATCGCATATCTATAGGCGTCTCCACCAAGTTTGTCAGCGGCCATTCTCACGCCGTCGGCCAGTACGTTGCCTAACCCTTCTCTGTGGGTGATCTTTTTCATCAGCCAGATGAGACCTTTTTCGCTACCGAACTTCATGTTCACGCCGCCTGTGTCTTTTTCTTTGATGATGCCTCTTTCGAAGCACTCCATTGCGAACGATGCCACAACGCCTGCGGAGATTGTGTCCATCCCATATTGATCACAGAGGAGGTTGGCGTGCGCGATTGTTTCGAATGATGAAATTCCGCAGTTCGAGCCCAAAGCGAATATGTTCTCGTGCTCCGGTCTGTCGGTTTTGATCCCTGCGTGTTCTCCTTCCGTTACGTTGATCCATTTTGAGCAGAGAACGCGGCATCCCCAGCAATGGACGAATCCCTTGTCGGGCCAGTGTTTCTTGATGTAATCTGCGCCTATGCTTTCTGCGCCCTCGAAGTACCCGGTCTGATAATTCCTGGTCGGCATCAGTCCTAATTCGTTTACGAAAGCAACGGACCCTGTCGTTCCGTCGGCATTGAACGCTTTCACAACCTCATTGCTGTCAACAATCTTCCCGATCCATGCTAGCGTTTCTCGCCACTTGTTCCGATCGACAAACGTCTCAGCCCTTCCTGTGCCGCAGACAGCGAATGCTTTCAGGTTTTTTGAGCCCATTACGGCGCCGGGGCCGCATCTCGCGGCTGCCGCGTGTTTGTCGCTCATTATGGACGCGAATCTGACCATGTTCTCCCCAGCAGGGCCAATCGAGGCGACCTTCAATGTCGGTTTCGAACCCAACTCCCTGGTTACCGCATCTTCCGTTTCATTTGTCGTCTTTCCCCAAAGATGGGACGCGTCCTTCAACTCCATCTTGCCGTCATGGAGGTACGCGTAGGCTTTCTTTTCCGACTTTCCTTCGAATATGACTCCATCGTACCCGGCGAATTTCATGTTAGGGCCAAAATGGCCACCGCAGTAACTGACTGAGATTGTTTTGGTCAGAGGTGATTTCATGCCGACCGTATACTTTCCCGTAAGGGGTATGTTCGTGCCTGCCAAGGGGCCGGTCATGAAAATCAGTTTGTTCTTCGGACCCAGTGGGTCTGTTCCCGGCTCAAGCTCGTCGTAGAGGATTTTCGCGATAAAGCCTCTTCCGCCGATCCATTTCTCTGCGAAATCGTCATCGATTTTCATTTTCCAAGTCTTCCCAGTGCTGAGGTCGACGCGCAGAATCTTGCCCACGTAACCTTTGTAATTGGTCAAAGAAGAATCCGCTCTTGTAGCGAGGCTTCTTGGGGTATGTATTGTTTTTCTCACGTTTGCAAGAAAGGAACTGATAATTTTCGCGTTGGTTGGTCGCGGGGCTTCGAATTTAGAGTATATGTGCACATATATTGTTGGAGTAAAACCATGATAAGCTATAAGGCCCGTTCGGTCCTGACGGGCGAAGATTATGGTAATGGCTAGACCTCTTGAGCTGCAATACTCAGAGCCTTCAACTCTGAAGGAAGCATTCTCAATTTTGGCAAAAGTTGAGGGTGCCAAGATTCTCGCTGGAGGAACCGATGTGATCGTTTCCATGAGGGAAGGAAAAATTGCTCCAGCTCACATTGTGAATATCAAACGGATATCCGGACTTGACAAAATAGGGCCAAGCACCGGAGGGGGGCTCCGTATAGGTGCGCTTGCTACGATTGGTGCCGTGGAAACCTCAGCTCTGGTTCGTAACGCGTTCCCGATGGTTGCTGAGGCAGCGCACCAGATAGGTTCGCTGCCGGTTCGAAATCGTGCAACGGTGGGTGGGAACCTCTGTAATTCATCTCCTTCTGCAGACATGGCTCCGCCATTGATAGCGCTCGGAGCAGTCGCGAAGATAGCCGGACCAAAGGGAAGGAGATCTGTTAACCTTGAGGAATTTTTCACAGGGCCAGGAAAGACCGTCCTGTCGAAAGTTGAGATTCTAACGGAGATTCATATTCCAGATCCTCCCAGGAACTCGTTCGGGGCATTTCTGAAACATGGCCCTCGGCAGTGCATGGACATTGCAACAGTCAACGCCGCCGTTATGGTTACATTGAAAGGAAAGGTGTGCGAGAACGCTAGAGTCGTCTTGGGTGCTGTTGCCCCGGTGCCAATGCGCGCCAAAAGGGCCGAGGCAGAGATTCGCGGAAAACCCATTGAAGATGAGATCATCCGCAAAGTGGGTGAAATCGCAGCCAAGGAATGTGTTCCCATATCTGATGTGAGGGGGTCAGCGGATTACAGGCGAGAAGTGGTTAACGTGCTGGTAAGGCGATTGTTTGGGAAGGCTTTGGGAGCCAAATTGGCAAAGTGATTGCTTTTGAAACACGTGAAATTCCGGGTCAATGATGAGTGGAGGGAGCTAGATGCTAGTCCAACCAAGAGCTTGCTCGACGTGCTTCGGGATGACTTGTTTCTCACTGGCACCAAGCGTGGCTGTGATAGCGGTGAATGCGGGGCATGCACTGTTATCATGAACGGGAAGGCTGTAAACGCATGCTTGGTACTCGCTACTGAGCTTGATGGGTCAGAGATTACAACCATTGAGGGATTGGGCAGAAGCGTTGACAAGCTTCACCCATTGCAGAAGGCGTTCATCGAAAAAGGAGCGGTACAGTGCGGTTTTTGTACGCCCGGCATAATCATGACTGCGAAAGCATTTCTCGATATGAATCCGAAGCCGACAGAGGAGGAAGTGAGGGACGCTATTTCTGGCAACCTTTGCAGGTGCACTGGATACAGCAAAATTGTGAATGCCATACTCGCGGGTGCGGAAGAAGTTGGGAGATTGAAACATTGACGGCTACAGTTGAGAAGGAAAAATACGTTACGATAGGGAAATCGGTTCCACGAATTGATGCCCTCGAAAAGGTAACTGGCAGGGCAATGTACATCGATGACCTCAAATTCAGCGATGTGCTCTATGGAAAAATTCTGCGCAGCCCACACGCACACGCCAAAATCAAAAGGATAGACACTTCGAAAGCTGAAGCGCTGCTAGGAGTCCGAGCAGTTGTGACCGGTAAGGATGCCCCATTCAGGGGCGGCGAGGCCATCAGGGACCAGCCATTTCTTGCTGTAGGCAAAGTTCGTTGTGTAGGTGAAGTCGTGGCAGCTGTAGCTGCCGATACCAAGGAGATTGCTGAGCATGCTATAGGACTCATAGTGGTCGAGTACGAGCCCCTAGCAGCGGTCTTAGACGTAATGGAGGCTGTGAAACCGAGTGCCCCGCTGATTCACGAAGAGATGCATGCGTACGCGCATATGCCTGTAGTGACTGTCGTACCGCACACGAATATCTGCGCAAAGTTCGAATTCAAGCAAGGGGATGTCGAAAAAGGCTTCCGCGAATCGGACTACGTTTTCGAAGATACTTTCCGGTTCCCCACAGGTCACCATTGCCAGATAGAACCCTTCGGCGCGGTGGCTCAGGTTAGTGTCAACGGCAAGATCACCATTTGGGTTGCAAATGACGCCCCACACCGGTTGCGAAAGGACATAGCTGACGCTATGGGCATTCCTTTCGAAAACTTGAGGGTGATATGTCCACCCTTCATGGGCGGAGGGTTCGGTGGAAAAGGTGGCCTGAAAGTTGAAACAGTCTGTATCGCCCTCGCAATGCACACAAACGGCCGCCCAGTCAAAATCATCTTGGACCGAGAAGAGGTCTTCATGGCCTCACTGATGAAGCATGCCGCCGTCGCGACCGTTAAAACAGGCGTCAAGAAAGATGGGAAAATCGTTGCCACGCACGCAAAACTGTACTACGACACTGGAGCCTACGCAGAGAAAGGACCCACGGTCACACTACATGGTTGTGAGTCCGGAGTAGGGCCATACAAGGTTCCCAACACGCTGGTCGAGGGGTACACTGTCTACACCAACAACCCAGTTGCAGGGGCCCTTCGAGGATACGGTTTACCACAGTCAAGCTGGGCACACGAATCAATGATTGACATGATTGCCGACAAGTTAGGCATTGATCAAATTGAAATGAGGTTGAAGAATGCTCTAGAAGAAGGCTCAATCAATCCAACTCGAGGAGACATTCTCACAAGCGTAGGCCTCAAGGAATGCATTACCAAAGCTGCTGAAGCGATCGAATGGAACAAACCCAGGCCACTTAACCGCGGGGTAGGAATAGCTTGCGAATACAAAGCAACAAAGACCCCCTCAGGCTCATCGGCGTTCGTCAAGGTTGAGCAAGACGGTAGCGCCTCGGTGATCACTAGCGCCGTCGAAGTCGGCCAAGGCATCAAAACCATTCTCGCCCAGATTGCGTCTGAGGAACTTGGGATTCCAATGGATCGTGTAATTGTCACCTCGCCTGACACCGATTACACCCCATGGGACGCCTCCACAACTGCAAGCCGTGCCACCTTTCACATGGGTAATGCTGTAAGAAATGCCGCCAAGGACGCTAAAGTGCAGATCCTCGCCCTTGCTGCGGCCGCACTCAGCGTTAGCGCAGAAGACTTGGAGGTCTCAAATGGAGAGATTCGCCTGAAAGGCGGCGACAAGAAAATGACAGTTGCCGAAGCGATTAGGGGTAAATGGAAATCAGGGCTCACCGTTCTCGGAAGAGGAACATACTATCCTGAGATAAAGGGCACAATGTTCTCGGCCCGCAGCATATTCTACATGTACGCAGCACAGGCTGTCGACTTGGAAGTAGACCCCGAAACGGGCAAGATTAAGGTTCACAAGGTTGCAGCCGCCCACGATGTTGGAAAGGCTCTCAACCCGATGGCCGTTGAGGGGCAAATAGAAGGAGGTGTAGTTCAAGGTCTCGGGACTGGACTTTGGGAAGAGGTCCTCTACGACGAGAACGGCAAGATGTTGAACCCGAACTTCAGAGACTACCGCGTCCCAACCGCCGTTGATGCTCCAGAGATCATACCCATCATCGTTGAGGCAACACATGAAGAGGGCCCGTTTGGAGCGAAAGGTATCGGTGAGATGACCTTGGTTTCAACCCCAACAGCAGTTGGAAACGCTATCTACAATGCTACAGGGATCAGGCTGAAAGAACTTCCCGCAACGCCGGAAAGATTGCTCAAGTACCTTAAGGCGAGAAGTTCGAGAACTGAGGAATAGAGTTATGGTGAAATTCGGTGTACGTCTACCGAACTCAGGCCCGCTTGCGGCCGCCGATTCGATTCTGAAGAGCGCGGAAGTCGCTGAGAAACTAGGTTACGACTCAGTTTGGGTGCACGACCACATCACTTGGGGTACAGAGCAACACAGAGGCCACCTTTCATCGGGATCAGCTGAAGCCTTAAAGTCAGCTCAACTTCCGAACTTCTATGAATGTCTGACAACACTCGCGACCATAGCAGGAAGAACAAATTCGGTGAAGTTAGGCGTCGCCGTCGTCATACTGCCCCTCCGAAACCCCGTCGTCTTCGCAAAGCAGACTTCAGTCATCGACGTACTATCTGGCGGGAGATTGCTCGTGGGCGTCGCTCCAGGGGCGCCGAAAATCACAGAAAAAGAGTTCGATACGATTGGCGTCGACTACCACAAGAGAGGCAAGATCACTGATGACTACATACAAGCCGTGAGAAAACTTTGGACTGAGCCACTTCCAACGTACGAAGGAAAATTCATCTCTTTCAAGGAAGTTCAGATGTTTCCGAAACCAATCCAGAAACCTCACCCACCTATCTTGATTGGCGGCGGTGAAAGAGGTCTAAGCGACGTCGCAATGAAACGAGTGGTCGGGCTCGGGAATGGTTGGATACCCGCTTACCTGACAGAGGCCGAACTTGAGCAAGGCGCCAAGCAGCTGCGCGAGGGCGCGAAGAAAGCTGGCAGGGGTGGCGAGAAATTCATCGTAGGCTTGGAGATGTTTACCGGCCTGGGCCCATCCGACGATGCGGCAAGAAACACTTTCTCAGCAACTCTGACCAAGAACTTCGTGTCCGTTGAGGAAGGGTTGAAACGAAGTCTAGTCGGCACATCAAAGACCATCACAAGGAGAATGGAAGCCTACGCGAATGCTGGACTCGATTATGTCGAGTTGAAGTTCATGTACTCGACAATCCCCGAGTTCCACGAAGAAATGGAAACCTTCGCGAAAGACGTGCTTCCATCATTCAAGTGAAGATCTAGAACTGGCACCAGGAACGGAATCGGACCCAGCGCATGCACCGGATGGCTAAGGATCGAGGACGCTCCGACTATGTCAAACCCAGTGACTTGAGCTTTGCTTTGGTTGGAACGCCTTGTTCGTCCCATGCTCTCAGTGTGTAGCATGTGTCCAACATCTTGCTCACGTTGCAAGTCTGGCCCTTAGCAGTTCCATCGGGCATCGGTTCAAGGAAACGGTCTGGAATCGTGTCGTCTTTTCTGGTGTAACCCTCCCTTAGGTTGAAGAGCCTCTCAAGGTTCACGATTCTCTCACCAACTTTCACCATCTCCGCATAACTCTGCTTCATGCCAGTTGCGTCGCGGATTAGACGTTCAATGACTTCAGGGCTGAATCCGAAATCCAAGCAGAAATCGCAAAACACGGCCGAGTCGATTGGTGCGGCTGTGAAATCTTGGAAATCTACCACCCACTTCACTTTGTTGGCGTCTTCAGAAAACCTGTCCACGGGTTGGGGCACGCCGAAGAGCTCGACGGCAATGGTCCACCCGTCGTTGTGGTCTGCGCCGCGCGATGCGGTTGCATAGTTCAACCCGATTCCTTTGGCGCCTCTTGGGTCGTAACCGGGCATCTCTAGACCTTTCACCTGCATCGCATATTTCCATGCGTCCCCGCCTAGTTTCTCGGCCGCGACTTTGACGCCTTCAGCGAGAATGTTACCGATTCCCTCCCTGCGCGCGATTCTTTCGACAAGCCATAGCAAGGCCTCATCATTGCCGAAATTCAGTTTCATTCCACTAGTCTGTTGATCAGTTATGATGCCTCTCTCGTAGCATTCCATGGCAAAGGAGGTCACTACACCTGTTGAAATTGTGTCCATTCCATATTGGTCACACAGAAGATTAGCGTGGGCGATGGTTTCGAAGGATGGAATCCCGCAGTTCGCCCCCAGAGCGAAAATGTTCTCGTGCTCAGGGCGGTCGGTCCTGATTCCGGCATGAGGGCCTTCCTTCACTTCGATCCACTTTGAGCAAAGGACTCTGCATCCCCAGCAGTGAACGAAGCCGCGGTTTGTGTAGTGGGTGTTAATGTACGTGGCGTCTATGTTATCCACCGAGTCGAAATATCCAGTCTGAAAGTTCCTGGTGGGCATCAACCCCATCTCATTCACAACTGAGACGGAACCTGTTGTTCCCGCTTCTTTGAAGACCTTGACGACTTCGTTATTGTCCACAATTTTGTTGATCCAAAGCAGCGTCTCTCGCCATGTATCCCGGTGCAAATAAGTCTCCACTCTGCCCGAGCCTTGAACGGCGAATGCTTTCAAGTTCTTTGAGCCCATCACTGCGCCCGGCCCACATCTGGCAGCAGCGGCGTGTTTGTCGCTCATGATTGCGGCGATCTTGACTAGGTGCTCGCCGGCCGGGCCGACTGAGGCAACCCTTAGCGTAGGCTTTGAACCCAGTTCCTTCATCACAGCCTCTTCAGTCTGATGAGTGGTCTTTCCCCACAGGTGCGACGCATCCTTGATTTCCACTTGGCCGTCATGGAGGTACGCGTAAACCTTCTTCTCAGATTTCCCATCGAAAATGACCCCGTCGTACCCAGCGAATTTGATGTTGGGGCCAAGGTGCCCACCGCAATAACCAACGGAAATGGTCCCAGTGGAGGGAGACTTCATTCCGACCGTGTACTTTCCGGTAAGTGGAACGTTCGTCCCTGCTAGGGGACCAGTCATGAAGATCAGTTTGTTCTCGGGCCCAAGCGGGTCTGCGTGAGGGGGAAGTTCATCGTAGAGGATCTTGGCGATGAACCCTCTACCGCCCATCCACTTGTCGGCGAACTCGTTATCGATTATTTTCTCCGATGTTTTTCGTGTTGTGAGGTCGACCCGTAGAAGCTTCCCTACATACCCTTTGTAGTCTGTCAACGGCAGGTCTGCGTAGTCAAGGAAGAAATTTCCTATATAACATATGCCATGCGGCGAAGCCGCAGTTGACTCCATTTAGAATGCAGAATGGAAAGGTTGGGTGAAGAGAAAAAGGGAATGGGTTTTACTCGGCGTTCTTGGTCGGGGGGTACTCTGGATGTGAGAACGTGTACACCATTACCACATCATTAGGTCCATCATTCCGCACTCCGTGTGCAACTCCAGGTGGAATATAGACCGCCGAATTCGGGCCGAACTCAATATCGCCGTCCTTCAGCGTGATTTTGCCTTTGCCTGAAATTATGAATGCACATTCCTCTTCGGTGTGAATTTTCTTTTCGGTGTTCGCGCCAGGCTTGAATGTGGAGAAGCCTAACATCATTTTCTTAGTGCCAATCGTTTTGTTTGAGAGTAATTCGATGAGCCAGCTACCGCCAGGGAGTGTCGTTCGAATTCCCTCCTCTGACCGAACTACCTTTACCTGCATAATTTCGCCCCAGTTGATTATGTTCCTTTAGCCGAATTTGTTAATGCTTTTTTCGCCTTTGATGTCGGATGTCCAGTGGAAGTCTTCGCCCTTCTTGACCTTCTCTTCCTCTTCCTCGGCAGCCTTGACTGCCTCGCTACCACCGTCGACCCACGTAGCCCAGCCTGCCAGCCAGATGCAAAGTGAAACGGCTTCTTGAACCTCTCTTGGAGTCGCTCCCAGCCGAACTGCCTTTCGCGCATGGCTTCGGCCTTTTTCGCCGCGGCCGGTCGCTACTTCTACAGCTGTGATGATCAGTTCCTTGTACTTCTCAGATATTGCGCCTTCCACGCCCTTCGGTGGGAGTGTTGCTTTTCGAATCTTGATAAATCCCTCAACGATTTCTGAGCTGTACTTGTCCATGTGTTCGAAGACGGGATGCATGCGCCCAAACTTTTCGAGAATGTACTTCTTCGTTTCTTCATTCATCGCGGATCATTGGTGGCTTAATATTCAGCTGCTTAGATTTCCTGCCAGTGGTTTCTGTAAGCGGCTTATATGCGGTGGTCTTAAATAATCAGTTTCGTCCGTGACCATGTGATTTTAATGGTTTCATTCGAAGCCGCAATCAAGGAAGCGAAACTTGCGATTGAACATTGTTATTCAGTAAAGAAAGGAGAGAACGTCGCCATACTGACCGACCAGGATCATATGGTTGAAGCAAAAGCATTGGCCGCTGTCGCCGGACAATTCGCCGCGAACGTGGTCATGCTGGACGCGTCGGCGTACGTTCAATCAGGAATGCTGATGGCCGGCATCCCAGAACCTCCGTCGCACATTTCTGCTATGATGGAAAAAACTCAGGTCTTCATCATCAAAACCGAAATGGACTTCGCACATAGATTTGCACACACAGATGCTGCCAGAATAGTTGAACGCAACAAAGGAAGAATAGCGTCGGTCGAGGAGGACATGGGAACGTGGGGAATCGAGTACGATTATCTGGTTGAAACAAAAGAGCGGACGGCGAAGCTTGGAGCAATTACGGGCAAAGCCGACAAGATACACATCACTTCTACCAAAGGGACAGATATTACGCTCTCTATCAAGAATCGCCCAGCCCTCGTAATAGTACCCCAACGAGCGCCCGGAGACGTAATGTCTCCTTTACCATTGTGGGGAGAAGTCGCACACTCAATCATCGAGGACTCGGGGAATGGAGTCGTTGTAGCGGACGGAATCGCGAATGCGGTCGCGAACAACGGCCTCAAGGAGCCTATCAAATACAAAGTCAAGAACGGAAGGGCCTATGACTACCAAGGTGGAGACGAAGCGAAGCGCTGGGAAGCCATAATCAAAGCCGCAGACGAGAACGCGAACGTGTTATGCGAATTCGCCGTTGGAACAGGCCGAAGGGAACGGTGGAACACCGTCTCGGAGAAGGGAGCCTTAGGAACAATCCATCTCGCTCTCGGAGAAAACGCAGGGCCCTACCCGGGCGGTAAGAACCACAGCAAAGTGCATTTGGATGTCACCCTCCGATTTCCAACAGTTGAAGTTGACGGCAGAGTCGTCATTGACAAAGGCATCCTCAAACTAGACTAGCACTACGTGACCAAGTCGTGCATGATTCAGATTCACCTCCTGTTCAGTATCGGTGAAAGTCATGAAAGTCGAAGACGTCAAGACAGTCTCAATTATTGGCGCGGGCCTAATGGGCCACGGAATCGCCCAGGTTTTCGCGCAGGCAGGATACAATGTCCTCCTGAGAGACATTAAGCAAGAGTTCTTATTGAATGGCGTCAGCAAAATGAAAGAGAACCTTCAGAAATTGTCAGCGGCCGGCCTCGTTCGGAAGGAAGAAATCGATGCCACCATATCCAGGGTGAAAACAACGCTCGACATGCAGGAAGCCTTAACGAATTCTGACTTCATGATTGAAGCCGCAACCGAAAACATAGACCTAAAGAAACAGATCTTCAGGGAAGCCAGCAAATTCGCCCCCGAACGCGCTGTTCTGGCGACCAACACTTCCGGCTTGCCAATCCTTGATATCGCTGGAGTCACAAACCGGCCTGGCAAGATTATTGGGACGCATTTCTGGAACCCGCCGTACTTACTCCGCGCCGTGGAAGTCGTCAAAGGAGCCGGCACGACAGATGAGACCGTCAAAGTGACCTACGACCTCCTTACAAAAGTAGGCAAGAAACCTGTAGTCGTGAAAAAGGACATTCCTGGACAAATCGGGATCAGAATTCTCTACGCAATGCTTAGGGAAGCAATATCTCTAGTTGAGAAGGGAGTTGCTTCGCCCGAGGACATAGATACGGTCGTGAAGGAAGCATTGGGAACTCGATTGCCGGTCGTCGGCGTCTTAGAGTTAGCAGACTTGTCGGGCGTCGACTTAGTTCTGATGGTATCCAAACGATTGTTCAAGGATTTGGACAATTCTCCGGAACCCTCAAAGTTCCTCACAGATATGGTCGCAGACGGTCACACTGGGATCAAGAGCTTGAAAGGTTTCTACAGCTGGACGCCTCAAAGTGTTGCATCCATCGTCAAGAAGCGGGATGAACACTTACTTAGAATCCTGAAGGATCAAGCATAGGTTGCGAATACCCCAATTTCCTTTGATGAGAAATTCAACCAATCCTTAAGTACCGTCCGACTGCCATCACGATCGATGACGCAAATTGCACAAGCTTTTCATCAACGGAGAGAACGTTGACTCCGCGAGCGGAGCAACCTACCAGATTCGAAACCCAGCAACATCTGAGCTGGTCGATACTGTCGCAAAAGGTAATGCCGATGACGCAAAGAAAGCGATCGACGCGGCTGAGGACGCGCTCGAGAAGTGGTCAGATTCAGCGCCCACACAAGCGCCCGGTGTCTTGAGCAAAGCTGCGCAACTCATCAGAACAAACGAGCAAGAGCTCGCTACGCTGCTGACAAAGGAGCAAGGTAAGACGCTACCAGAATCGTTGGGTGAAATCAGGTTCTTCGCTAAGACTCTAGAATACTATTCCGGCGCTAAGATCACTGGTTCATACGTAACATTGACCGACAGAGTTTCCGCTGAAGTTGTGAAGGAGCCGGTAGGCATCGTCGGAGGCATCGTTCCATGGAACAACCCAGTTATGCTCATGGGTGCTAAGGTTGTGTCATCGATCAAGTCAGGCGACGCAATAATAATCAAACCTGCTACTACAACGCCACTCAGCACGATTAGATGTGCTCAGATTCTTAGCGAAGCAGGCCTTCCGAAAGGCATCTTCAACGTGGTTCCCGGGCTAGGAAGCGTTGTTGGAGAGGAGCTGCTGAGAAATCCCAAGGTAAGAAAAATCTCTTTCACTGGTGAAAGCGAGACCGGGAAGCACATAATGGAGGTCGCGGCCCGCGACCTCAAACGAGTCACACTTGAATTGGGTGGTAGCAACCCGGTGATCGTCGCAGACGACGCCGACCTGGAAGCGGCAGTTGACAATACCCTTTTCGGACGGTTCCGAAACTGCGGCCAAGGCTGCATGTGCATAAAGCGAGCTTACGTGTTCGAGAAAGTAGCAGACTCGTTCATCAAAAAGCTGGTTGACAAAGTGAAGGCGATAAAAGTCGGCAACGGCCTTGTCCAAGGCGTCAACATGGGCCCAATCCACTCAGCTTCCCAAAGGGAAGGATTCGAGGAACAAGTTAACGATGGCATCAGCAAAGGCGCCAAGGTTTTGACGGGCGGCAAACGGCCAACCGGGCCAGAATACGACAGTGGGTTCTTCTACCTACCAACGCTCCTCGAGAACGCGGACCCGAGTTCGAAAGTTGTAAGGGAGGAAGTCTTCGGTCCAGCGTTACCCATCTTCCGAGTGAAGGACATGGAAGAGGCCGTGAAGCTCGGCAATGATTCAATCTACGGTCTAGGTGCTCACCTGTGGACTAGGGACATACAGAGAGCAATGAAGGCAGCGAGGAAACTCAAGGCTGGAACAATTCTTGTGAACACCGCATACGGCTCAGGCGGCTGGGAAATCGAGGTACCTATGGGCGGCTTCAAACACAGCGGTATCGGTCGCGAGTACGGAATCGAGGGCATGAGCCAGTACCAAGAAATGAAAACCATCGTCTACGGTACCTAGAGGCCAAGACTCCGCCCCACTCTTCTCTTTCTCAACAGACTCACCGGCACAACATGCCGGGTGAAGCCCTTATCGGGGTTCCTTTGCTACTGTTTTCCTTCGCAGATCCACAGGCTCATGAGTCCGTAGATTTTGGCGAATGTTAGCAGGCTGGCGAGTGAGACGTTCTCATTTGGGCCGTGGGCGTTACTCTGGGTGTCGTCGCCTGGACCGAAGCCGCACAATGTTGGAATCTTTGCGTCGTTGATCAGTAGTCGTGAGTCGTTTGTTCCGTAGCCTCCCCGAAACTCTGGTTCATATCCTGTAACTAGTTTAGTAGCTCGTTTCGCAACTTGAACGAGGTAGTGGTCCATGGGAATTTCTGCGGGTGCCCCCCAGATGACGTTCGTAATATTCGCAGTGAGCCCCGGGTTTTCTTTCTGGATGCGATCGATCACGTCTCTGACGGATGAGAGTACTTCGTTCTTATTCATCCCTGGGACGGTTCTGATATCCACATCCGCATAGCACTCTGGGGGAATCACGTTCGTCTTGATTCCGCCACGAATTACGGTCCCTGGTGAAATTGTCGGTGAAGGCAGTATTTTGTGGGGCTCGTGTGGCAGTCGTAAGTGCTCCAGAGCTAACAGTAGCTTGCTCATGCCGAGGATGGCGTTTACGCCGTTTGCTGGGTTGCTTGCATGCGCGGCCCGTCCCACGGTTTTCACTGTGAGCCAGCAAATCCCCCTAACGGACGGGCGAATGTAGATTGACTCTTTGGCAACTGAGCCTTCGGCGACAATTGCCAGATCTGCCTTGGCCAGATTTTTTTTGACCATGTATTTCGTTCCTAACGAGTTGGCTTCCTCGTCAGCAACAGCGTGCAACACAACATCTCCCCTAAGAGGCAGATCGGAGTCTGCCAGAGCTCTTAGGGCGATAACCATTGACGCAAGCGCACCTTTCATGTCAGCTGAGCCTCGTCCCCATATTCTCGTTCCATCGAACTCGCCCGCGAACGGATCCTTCTTCCATAGTTCTCTGGGCCCTGCAGGAACTACGTCTGTATGGCCGTTGAAAAGAATCGACCGGCCCCCACCTTTACCGCGAAGGGTAGCGGCAACATTGATTCGTTTACTCGCAACCTCATACTGATCTACTTCGAACCCAATCTCAGACAACACGCCAGAAAGTAACTGGGCGACGTCTTGCTCGTCTCCAGGTGGGTTCTCGCTCGGTATCCGAATGAGCTTCTGAACGAGGTCGAGAAGGTTCGGCTTCAGCCTCTCAACTTGGTTCAGTACTGAATCCTCAAGCATACTCGGTCGCCTAATCTACTGGTGTGTTGTACTAGTCAAGGGTTGGTGCTGCGAGACTTCGAAAGTGATTAGTTCCACTACTTTTCGCACAGCCCGCTCAACCACAAGTGACATGGCTGCCCCTTCGTCGAAGCATTTCCCCTCGATACCATAGACAATAAGCCTCTGGGGGAGCTGGTTCATGACTCTAGCTAGTTCGATCGCTTGTGGAACGCCGAAGGCATGCGTTGAGTAATGAAACATGCTCGCTGGGAGCGGTGAGTTGTGAGCCTCGTACCTGTGAATGTGTCCATGCTCGGCTCCGGATTTTACTGCGTCAACGAGTATTGTGACTTGCGAACTCTTCCACAATTCCATAAGACGTGCTCCTTCGCCAGACTCCTCGACGCTATTGCATTGATGGGGAAGTCTTTCTCTCACTCCACTCGCAACACGCAAACCGACTTCATCATCACCGCGAATTTCGTTTCCCACCCCGATCACGAGAACGCGTGAGTCATTCGAGCCCACCAACTCTACTCCCTCTCTATTTTGAGTTTCAAGTAATGGGTTGCGCAGGAGATGCAGGGATCGTAATTGCGTATGAGTTGCTCGCACTGCCACGTAAGCTTGTCCGTCGACAGCCTAATGTTTTCTTCCACGAAATGCTTCAGGTCTTCCTCGATTCCGCTTTGGTTCTGGGATGTGGGTGGCACGATTTTGGCATTGAGTATGATGCCGTTGTCGTCGATGGTGTATCGGTGGTAGAGTATTCCGCGAGGTGCCTCAGTGCAGCCATAACCTGTACCTCCGTGCGGATGGATTTGTACTGCGGGCTCGAGTGGTGGTGTGTATTGCTTTATGATGCGCAATGCTTCATCGCATGCGTGGAGGGTTTCCACGCTGCGTGCGATGATGCTTTTGAAGGGGTTTCGGCAGGTTGGCTTCAACCCTGCCTGCCTCGCGGCCTTCTGTGCCGATGAAGACAGCTTATCGAAGTTCAGGTTGAAGCGGGCCATCGGGCCTGTGATGTAGGCTCCGCCGTTTTTCATGTGACCGTGAAGGGCGTTGGAATGTGCAACATGTTCCTCTATGAAATTGTCTTCGTAGTCGTTTACGGCGATGTCCAAACCACTGCTTGAAACCAAACGCCCCTCGTTGAACGGGTACTCGTCTGGGTGCCGTAGGGCTACGTATTCGTAGTCTTGTTCAAAGTCGGGGAACTTGAAGCCTGCTACCCAACGAACGGTCTCTTCTGCGGCCTTGCGTGCCCACTTCAACTCCTCAACAATCGGAGCTATTTCATCTTTGGTTGGGACCTTGTAGAAACCGCCCACCCGAACGTTAATCGGATGAATCTCCCTTCCACCGAGAAGCGAAACTAACGCATTACCGATTTTCTTGAGCCGCAGTCCTCTCTGAACAATTTGGGGGTTGTCTCGTGCAATTTGGAGGACGTTGTCGTACCCTAGGAAGTCGGGTGCATGAAGCATGTAAATGTGCAGTGCGTGGCTCTCGATCCATTCCCCGCAGTAGATTAACCGGCGTAGGTCACGGAGGGAGCCTTTGACTTGGACGCCACAGGCGTTCTCCATTGCATGAACCGCGCTCATCTGATAGGCGATGGGGCATATGCCGCAGATTCGCGCAGTGATATCTGGCGCCTCTGTGAAATGGCGGCCGCGTAGGAACGCTTCGAAGAACCGGGGTGGCTCGTAGATTCTGAGCTTAGCGTCAGTGACCTTTCTGCCCTGAATCTTTAGATTTAGTGCGCCTTCGCCTTCTACTCGCGCGAGAGCGTCCACGTCGATGGTTCTACTTGCTGGCATGTGACTCGCTCTCCTTTCTGAATGGTTCAGCGTACGCGTTGAATGTGCGGAATGCCCGCAAGATATCTTCGCCCTTCATGCCCAGATGTGCCAACCAATTGCTCATTGAGCCTGTGTTCGGCGTCTCCATTGGGCCGAAACATGCGTAGCAACCACGGTTGTAGCTGGGGCAGATTGCACCGCAGCCGGCTTGCGTTACTGGCCCAAGGCAGGGTGTGCCATGAGCAACCATGACGCATGTGGTTCCACGCAGCTTGCACTCCATACAAACGCTGCTCGTGGGAATGTTCGGCCTACGCGCGTTCAGAGTTGCGTTGATGACCTCAAGTAGCTGGTTCTTGTTGATTGGGCAGCCGCGTAATTCGAAGTCAACCTGAACATGTTCACTGATTGGGGTCGACGTGCTCAGGGTGTCTATGTATTCTGGTTTGGCGTATACGGCGGAGATGAACTCCTTGACGTCTTTGAAGTTGCGAAGTGCTTGAATGCCACCGGCCGTTGCGCATGCGCCAATGGTGACAAGTAGCTTGGATTCCTGGCGAGCCTTTTGGATCCGTTCAATGTCGTGCGCCGTTGTGATGGAGCCCTCTACGAGTGAAACATCGTATGGTCCTCTGGTTACGGCGCTTGATGCTTCTAGGAAGTATGATATGTTAACCTCACCAGCCAGGGAAAGCAACTCGTCCTCGCAGTCCAAGATGCTGAGCTGGCAGCCGTCGCAAGATGAGAACTTCCAAACGGCAAGTTTGGGTTTCTGTTTATTAGACATCCTAAATCTCCCTCTTTGATAGGAATGGTTGGATCTGGTCGTATCGGAAGACTGGGCCGTCCTTGCAGACGAATACGGATCCGAGCTGGCAGTGGCCGCAGAGTCCATTGCCGCACTTCATGTTGCGTTCCATGGAGACGAAGATGTTTTCTGTGGTGACGCCGCGATTCTGGAGTTCTAGGATTGTGAAACGGGTCATGATTTCTGGCCCACAGATGAACGCCTTCGTATGCTGAGGGTCGAAGTTGGCCCTTGGAATGAGTGTAGTCACCACGCCAACATTTCCATGCCACCCAGGTTTTGCAGTGTCCACAGTTGTTTCGACGTCTATGTCGAATCGGGCTCGCCATCGTTTAAGCTCGGTTGTGTAGAGCATGTCTTGCGGCGTCCTCGCTCCGTAAAGGAGAACAATTCGCCCGTAATGCTCGCGATTAGCGAGCAGTTGGTAGATTGCTGGGCGCAACGGGGGTAGCCCGACGCCCCCCGTAACTATGAGCACAGCATGCCCGACCGAGTCTTCAACGGGCCAATGCGTTCCGTAAGGACCCCGAACAGTGACTTCTTCGCCTTTCTTTAGGAGGCATAATGCTCTGCTCACCGCACCCACTGATCTTATTGTGTGAATCAGCCTCTCTGGTTTTGTGGGGTCACCGCTGATTGAGACTGGGACTTCGCCAACCCCGAACCCGTACACCATATTGAACTGTCCCGGGGTAAATGAGAAGTCGTCATGGTCATCGACCGGCTCAAATTCAAGGGTCCAAGTGTCGTATGTTTCCTGGTTGGATTGTTGAACGCGGTAAATGCGGGGAAGAATGGACTCGGTGGAGAGTGGTTTCATGATGGCCCTATCCGCCCTCGTCGTACAGGTCCAAGAGTTGTAGTCGTGTGGCCTGTAGCCTCTGTATCATGACTGCGGAGAATCTCTTCATCAGCTCGTAGCCCAGGTCGTGGTCTTCTTCACACTTCTTGCGCAAGCATTTGCCGTCGAGGCTAATGGCCCGCGTGAGTTCGATTGCTCTCGCACCAAAGTGCACGTGGTAAGGCGGAAAGAGCCATGACCAGCCTAGCACGTCTCCATTTGTAAGAGTCTGGATTGTAATCGCTCCACGTTTTGGTGAGAAGGCCTCAATGGCGACTTTGCCTTCGCGTATGACGAAGAAGTTGTTCGCCTCATCCCCCTCTCGGTACAGAGATTCTTCTTGCTCAAAGCGGACGTTTGATGCGCAGCCCGCTAGGAATTGTAGCTGTTGCGGTTTTAGGCCTTTGAAGAATGGGTGGTCGGCGAGCACCACGTCAAGCGTTTTCAATTTTCATACCTCCAGATTCAGCTGTTGCAGTCTTTTCGCTTTCGCGAATTGCGCGTGCTTCTTCCGTTATGTCGATGCCGACAGGGCACCATGTGATGCAGCGGCCACAGCCTACACACCCAGATGTTCCAAATTGGTCGATCCAGGTGCCGAGTTTGTGTGTCATCCACTGTCGGTACCGGGACATAGGTGAGGGTCGAATGCTGCCGCCATGAATGTATGAAAAATCAACGGTGAAACATGAATCCCATTTCCGCCAACGCTCCGCATGCCTGCCTGTGAGGTCGGTCACGTCATAGACGTCGCTGCAGAAGCAGGTCGGGCACACTAGGGTGCAGTTGCCGCAGGTCAGGCAGCGGTCGGCGACTTGGATCCAACGTGGGTTATCATAGTTCCTGTATAGCAGTTCTTTAATGCCATTTGTATCCAGAGTCTTACGCACTTCTACTGCATCAGATACGTGATCGGCCGCTCTTGATTGTGCCTCGGTAGCCGTTTGGTTGGTAATCGATTCGATGACAGAGTTGCCCCGCTCTGATCCTACATCAAGCACGAAGAAATGCGAACCGTTTTCGAGAACCTCGGTTAGAGCAAGGTCGTAGCCGAAAGTCGCCTTTGGGCCTGTGCCCATGGAGACGCAGAAGCAATTGCTGCTTGCATGGCTGCAATTTGCCGCAAGAACAAATGTGTTCTCGCGACGCGCCCTATATCCTGGATCCGAGTATTCTCCTTCGAGGAAGACTTTGTCTTGGATGGCGATTGCGTGTATTTCGCATGAACGGGCACCGATGAATGCGTATTTCTCGGTTGGCCCTTCTTTCTCACTGACCGCTTGTATCTTCTTCGCGCCTCGATTCGCCTGCCATAAGCGAGCCATGGGAGGGAATAGTAGGCGTTTCCACGATTGGGGGCCGACCGTATATCCGAAGACGCGTTCATCATTACTCCTCTTGAGCCGGCAAGCACCTCCATCCTGCTCATCGATCCATCCTACTGGCAGGTCGGCGAGAGCTGTTATGTTATCGTAAACGATCGCCCCTTCGCGGACAGTGGGTCCAATCAGGTGGTAGCCCCGCTTCCTGAGCAGATCGAAAAGTTGCTGTAGGCCTTTTGTGTCGACAATCAACTTGCGCGCAGTCATTTGCCCACAGCTCGCCCAAAATGGCACGTTTCTGTATGAAGCAGGCTAACCTTTTCGGCTGATTTCCTCCATTGAATCCCTGCTTGGAAACGGTTGCAGGGGGAATCTTAGGGCATTGTGGTCTGTGGAATGTTCTATCATTTTCACTAGGAATGCTGTTGCGGACCAACTAGACAAAATGAACCGGCTGCCCATCTGACCTGACTCGCCACGAGGGATTCTTACAGAACTAGGCTTAATAATCGGAATAAAATTCGATGCATGCGCGTCAGTTCAGTAGGCCTATCGCTTGGAAACTAGTTCGAATTTCGTTGAACATAATGAGGCATTGAAGAAAGAGGGCCTACGCATAATCTCCGAGGGCAACAAGCGTGGGTTTCACTTACGCCTTCTTGGCGCAATAGCATTCCAGACCCACTGTCCCAAGTATGACTACTTCACGCTGAAACTAAGAAGAATGCCCTCAGACGTCGACTTCGTAGGCTATGCAAAGGAGAATCAGCTAGTCACCAGTATGATGCGAGAGCTGGGTTATGCTGACCAACCGATGATCACCGCTCTCTGGGGAGATAGGCGAACCATCTGGGACCACCAAACGAACGGAACCCACGTTGACATTTTCTTTGAAAGTATGAGATGAACCACAACATTCCTTTCACAAATCGACTTGAACTCGAACCATTCACGATTTCCCTTGCAGACATGCTCCTGGAGAAGATGCAGATAGTTCACATCAACGAAAAAGACATCATAGACACGATAATGCTACTGCGCGAACATGAGATTGGGTATGAGAATGCTGCAGAGACGATAGACGCACGGTACATCGTCGGCCTACTCTCCAAAGACTGGGGCTTTTACTACACCTTTACAACAAACCTCGCCAAAGTGAGAGAGAAAACCGCAGCTACCAAAGAATTAAGCGAAGACGATCGAGCAGATGTGAACAGGAAGATTCAGAAATTAGCTGATATTCTTGAAAAAGAGCCGAAGACGTTCGCTTGGAAGATGAGAGCCAAGATTGGAACGAAGAACAAGTGGTATAAGGATGTAGAAGAGATTAGGCGCTAATCGCGGCAACCTTGTTTGAACGCGCGATTCTCATGTTATGAGGAACATGTAACCTTTGAACGGCATTTTAGGATATTTACCACTTACCCGTCTTTGACTGGAACCTTCGGTGTGAGTAAGTTAATGCCTCTAGCAGCCAGGGCTCAGAGTGATTGCACCGAGAGTTTCAGAGATCTTAACTGTTAATGGGCTAATGCGTGAGCCTGAACGCGTGCTTCGAGCAGTTTCCTTAGGTCTTCGGGCATATTGGGCTCGTACGCTACCTTCACCAGCCAATACAGCATGTCTCTCTCAGTGACCATTCCGACAAGTTTGCCACCATCGATGACAGGAAGTCGTCGAATGTCGTTCCTCACCATCTGTTCCACAGCCTTCCAAATCTCCATCGAAGGCGCGACCGTCACAAGTGGCTTGGACATTGCCTTCTTGACAGCCATCGTACGCAAATTCTGACCCTTCGCGATCCTCGTCGTAACATCTCGTTCCGTCAGGATTCCGATTGGCTTCCCCTTCTCAACCACGATTATGCTTCCAATCTTGTGCCTCACCATCGTGCGAAGAGCCACGTTAACCTTCTCATTCGCCTTTGCAGTTACAATCTTGGTGGACATTATGGCGGAGACATCCTCACTCGGTGTACCAGACGCGGACAAGCTTCTCCTCTCGCTTCGACGATGCGCTTCAATCATCTAAAAGACTTCCTGAAGACGCCAGATTAGATCACTTTGCAGCACAACCGCACAGGAACCTAGAATAGGATTTATTGCGGGTTTTGCAGAGCTACCTTCTGGTTTCGTTTGAGTGGGGTTAAGGTAACCATTGTGTATCTCGGTCAAGCTCGCGAAGTCGCCCGGACAAAAGAGGAAGAGCTTGTATTAACGACCCCTGCAAAGGTCGAGCACGCGATTATTCAAGCCGTCAGCGCCCACCCTGAACTGTCCAAATTAATGGAAACAATTCGCCTCCTCTTAAACGGCCAATGGGCAGCGGGGAACGCGGAATTGAAGGACGGGGATCGAGTCACTCTTCTACCGCCGGTCGGAGGAGGCTAGACAAACACATCGGTTCCACTTGGAGAAAGTCAGCTCCTAGGCTGCGCCCACGGTGCCACAAGTTTCTCGAACAAGGTTTCATCCTGCGAAAACATGAATGTAACTGACTAGTTTTTGAGTAATCGGCAGTCTCCGTTAGCATTTTGCGCCGCAATTGTGGCAGTACATCGCGCCGAGAGAGATTGCAGCTCCGCAATTTGTGCAGAATCCCGGAAGAACAGAAGGGGGAGCAATCGGGCGTGTGGACAGTCGGTAGTATTTCCATGCGAGGTAATACGAAGCTAACGTTGCCCCCAAGCCGCCGACAAACCAAAGCAACCCTAGGCTGGCGAACAGGTTGTTGAGAAAGTGCAACCCCACGGATACGAAATAGTACTTCAGTGTAGCACGTTTGAATACACCGTAAGCGACGATCGTTGTGCCAGCTGCATGAAAACCGATAGCTGGCAACCTAGCAATGAAAGGAACCCCGCTCAAGACGTAGACAATGGATTCAGCTAACCCGAAACCAAGCCCAGCGAGAAAACCGAAAAGGAGGAGAGATTTCGCAGGCCTTTCGTACCGAAAGAATAACGGGTTTGCTTTCGCGAATTCCTCCACGAAGGGGGCCACAATCGTGACTACACCAAATGTCGTAAACCATAGATGGGAGGTCATTTCGAAGAGGAACGCCACAGGTGCACCTACCACGATTCCTGAAAGAAAGAAGAACAGCTTTTCTCCTGTTGACGACTCGCTCGGCATTGACGTCTCCTTGCCCATTTTGTCGCTGTGCCCTGGGAGTAACAGCGGGTTGGGGTTAAGAGTTTAGGCAGCTATGTGGAGAACGTTAGTTCCACGGGCTGCGCCCACGGTGCCGCAAGCTTCTCGAATAGAGCGGTGATCGCAAAGAGGATCACTCCAACCAGTGTGATTAGGAGAATTCCGGCGAACAGGGGCGCTGTGTCAAAGTTCGAGGAGTAGACCAGCATCAAATACCCGACTCCATGGCTGGAGCCACCAATCCATTCCCCAACTATGGCGCCGATGATTGCAAACGTCATAGCAACCTTGAGGGAGGCAAAGAGGTAGGGGATGCAGTTAGGGAGTTGAACTTTCAAGAAGACTTGGCGTCGGCTTGCGTATAGGGAGGACATTAGGTCAGCGATGGATTGGTCGATTGTGACGAGGCCTTTAATTGAGTTGACCAAAACCGGGAAGAAGCAGATTAGCGCGGTAATCATTGTGATGGGGACCTCTCCGTACCCGAACCAGACCAAGAAGACCGGCGCGAGTGCTATTTTCGGTATGACTTGCACGGCGACGATTACGGGGTAGAGGATTTTTGGTAGTAAAGGAGAGCTGGCAATGATAACGGCCAGGCCGAAAGCCACCACCGTCCCCAACGCGAAGCCAACCATGATTTCCTCCAACGTGTAAATCAGTTCGGCTGAGAGAGCCGGCCACTTGGTTACGAAGGAGGCCAACGTGGCCGTGGGGGATGGAAGCAGGTATTGTGGAATCTTGAAGAAGGTGGTGAAGAGTTCCCACAGTATTACTACGAGGATTATGAACCCCACGCTGAGCGAGTATGTTCTGATTTCGCGCCCTAATTGCGACATGGTCGTCATATTACGCCAACCCGAAATGTTCCCTTATGGTTTGAACGTGGCGTGTGAACGCGGGGTCGTTTTGACTTTCAGCAGACCTCGGGCGCGGTAGATCAATTTTCAACGTCTCCACAATTTTCCCAGGTCGTTCGGACATTATTGCGATTTTGTCGGATAGGAGTACTGCTTCTGGTATGTCGTGGGTTACGAAGACGACCGTTCGCCTAAACTGGATCCAGATTCTTAGTAATTCGTAAGCCATCTTTGTGCGCGTCATAGCGTCCAACGCGCCGAATGGCTCGTCCATTAGCAGAAGCTTCGCGGAGAAGGCCAGGGCTCTGGCAATGGAGACCCGCTGCTGCATTCCGCCCGACAGGGCAGAGGGGTAGCTGTCCAGGAATTTTGAGAGCCCCATAAAATCGAGAAGATCAAATGCTTTCTTTCGGTTGGTCGGAGTGTTCTCACCAATAACCTCCAAGGGCAGGAGCACGTTTTGCATAACGTTCCTCCACGGCAGAAGTGCGGGGGTTTGGAAGACGAACCCGAATTCGCGGTTTTTTCGAGCATCTTGAACTGGCCTTCCATCTATTGCGATTCTTCCCGAGGTCGGCTTGAGTAATCCACCAATTAGCTTTAGGACCGTGGTCTTTCCGCAGCCACTTGGCCCGACGATGGAGAAGAACTCGCCGGGTTCAATGCTGAGGCCAACGTTTTCCAAGGCCTCAACCTGTTTCTTCTCCTTACCGTAGGTCATCGTGACCTCGGAAAGATCGATTGCGTGTGACAACGAACGTTCGCTCGAATGAGAAGCATGGAATGAGATGATTTTGTCGTAAATAAAGAAAGGGGTGGTAGGGTTTGTACGCGCGCTTCAGTGGTTCGTTTACTTTCTAGGAGGTTTTTCCTGTAGCGGAAACGGTCAGGTTGAAGCCGATTCCGGGGACGTTGGCGCCGGTAATGGTTCCTGGGTTCGTTGGGAAGGCCCTGTTGGATGGGAGGAAGTCGTTTGTGAAGACCTTCGTGTAGTCGACTGGGGTGCTGCCTAGGACTCCGGTGAGGTATTGTCCCATTGCTTGCCATTTCGCGGATGTCTGCCACCACAAACCATTCGCGTCGGTGTCAGAGCTTGTCCACAACTTGTACGCGAAGGCTGAGGCTAGTTGGTCTCTCAGTAGTGTTACGTTTGTTGATGAGACGTGGTTGTTGAGGCTGGTTATTGCATCCATTGGGTGTTGAATGGTGTACAGTTCGCCCTGTAATGCGCCAGCGAGAAAAGCTTTGACGGTGTCGGGATGGTCTTTGAGCATAGCGCTGTTTGTAAGGATTCCAAAGCCGTACTCGCTGACTCCGTACTGTGTGAACGGAAGCAGGGATACAGCGTAGCCCTTGTCGACTACGTTTACTGCTTCGTAGTCTACGAATTCGGTTATGAAGTCCACTGAGCCAGACATCACGAATGCCTCCTCAGGGTACCCGATGGATGTGTTGCCTTTGATTGATGAGCCTTGGATGTTGTTGGCGGTTAGGAATGCTTGGAAGGCTGTTGGGCCTGCGCCTCCGGGGTGGTAGCCCCAAGTTAGGCCTGAGAGGTCCGATGGAGTGGTTAGTTTGTGCATCGACTGCAGCGCGATTGCTGAAAGACCTGTGTTCTGGTCAACTGCTGCTACGGAAACAACGTCAACTCCTTTCGATATAGCTACCAAAGCTGTTGGTAGATCTGCCTCAGCGAAGTCGAAGGTGCCCGCTGCAACTGCGCGAATCGCTACGCCCGAGCCTGTTCCTTCAGAGATTGAGACATCGAGGCCTTGGGCCTTGAAGAACCCTTGGTCGATGGCCACGTAGAAGGGCGCGTTGTACCCTGCGGCTAGCCATGGTAGGGTAAATGTGACACTAGATTTGCTGAGCGGTGCCATACTGCTTTCGCTCGTCATGCTGGTAGTGCTGGTTGCAGGAGAGGGAGTCATCGAATAGTAGAAGCCCGCCGCTGCTCCCGCAATGACGACGATGGCGACAACCAAGACGATTGCTGCTGTTCGAGAAATTGCTTTTATATTTGAAGATAGATGTGACATGGATCAGATTTCAGGCTGCAAGTTCCTAAAATACTTGCTTACAATCCGCGCGCCGCGCGATGATGTTGATTTTTTCCTGATATCGCTTCAATAAATCATGATTACCAAACAGTAGATCCTATCTCGCGCAATCTCAATCACTCCGTTCTTCGTCTGTTGGGTTGGTGCGCGTTGTGGGAAAAACTCATACATACAGCTGCACCTCAACACGGCGCCTATTGATTTGATTAAACGCGGCCCAGAACATGATTGCCATCGGCAAAAAGTGAAGTGTATGCCTTTTCATCCAACGGATTACTTCGAACCCACCACTCCTGAAGAGGTGTGCGGACTTCTTTCGCAGTATGGCAAGCATGCAAAGGTGATCGCGGGCGGGACTGCGATTTACGAATTGGCAAAGCGAGACTTGGCATCTGAGGTTAAGCAATTAGTCAGCCTTCGCAAGGTTCCGCTGAAATATGTTCGCAGAGATGAGCAAGGGCTGCATGTTGGAGCCACAACTCCCCTCGCTGAACTCGCAGGCTCATCTGAAGTTAATAGTGATCCTTTGCTGCAAGTCTTGGCGGAAGCGCTCCGAGAGATTAGGCCTATGCAGGTTCGGGCTGTCGCAACCGTGGGAGGAGAAATTTGCACATCCCTTCCACTATTGGATTTACCCCCAGCGCTACTTGCACTCGACACAGTCGCGATTATTCAAGGGGAGAGTCGCCAAAGAGCTATCGCCCTCAATGAGTTCCTAGTGGATTTCTTCCTGAACGCCCTGAATAGAAGCGAATTTCTCGTTGAGGCGTTGATTCCAAAGCAGCCGGAACATTCGGGCTCAGCGTTTTTGAAGTTTGGCCGCACGGCTTACGACTTCAACTTAATCAATGTTGCAACTAGGCTGACGCTCGCCAAAGACGGAACCTGCTCGGATACGAGAATCATTCTTGGCGGAGTTGGGCGCGTGCCATTGCGCGCGGCTGCGTCTGAAAACGAGATCAAGGGTCGACGGATTGATGACCAGACAGTGGCCAGGGCTGCGGAAGCATTGGGTGAATTCAAAGCGATACCCCAAATTCATGGCGACGCTGGATACAAACGAGACATCGCACGTGTGCTGGTTCGGGATTGTGTTAAGCGGGCTGCGGAACGGACGTTGGTGGTGGCACATTGAAGAACAAAGTCGCACTGCGAGTGAATGGCAAGAAGTACGAATTGGAGCTGGGCCCGTATGCGCTACTGTCGGAAGTTCTTCGCGAGGATTTGGGTTTGAAGGGGACGAAGCGGGGTTGCGATTTCGGTGGTTGTGGTGCCTGCACGGTTCTCATGGATAGGCAAGCGATCTACTCTTGCATGATGCCTGCGCGGCACGCGGAGGGACATGAGATTACCACGATAGAGGGCTTAGCGGAGGGTGGGAAATTGTCGCCAGTTCAAAGATCGTTCGTGAAGAACATGGGATTTCAATGCGGCTACTGCACGCCGGGAATAATAATATCCGCAACGGCTTTGCTCAAACGTAACCCGCACCCAACCGAGGACGACATGCGTGAAGCGTTGGCGGGGAACCTGTGCAGGTGCACAGGCTACACGAGCATCTTCAAATCCATCAAAGAAGCAGCCGAAACGCAAACCTAGCAGGATATATCAGTCAACAAAGACTGTTTCGTTATTCTTCTTCTCTTTGAGGGCTTTCAGAATTCTCTCCCCCGTGACTGGGAGCGACCGGAATCTGAGGCCTATGGCGTTGTGGATTGCGTTGGTTATGGCTGGTGCGGTTGCGGTTATAGGGGCCTCGCCGCAGCCTTTCGCCCCGAACGGGCCTTCCTCGAAGGGGTTTTCGAGGATTTTGGATTGAATGGGAACGTAGTCCATTGAAGTCCAGATCTTGTAGTCTTTGAGGTCCCCATTAATGACCTGGCCGTCTTGAATTACGAGTTCTTCGGAGATGGTTGTGCTGGCGCCCATGATGATGCCGCCCTCATTCTGCCCTAGCACATTCAGCGGGTTAATTACACGGCCAACATCCAACACGCCAATAATGTTCAGCAACTTGACCTGTCCAGTTTCAATGTTCGTGGCTAGGTCGACGACCTGAACCACGGGTGTGTAGTAGGCTACGGCCCGATCTGTGGAGCATTGTCCAGTCTCTGGATCAAGTTCTCCGGTTTCGGGGTGCCAGACAGCTTTCGACGCGAACTCACCGATTCCCTCAACAAAGCCATCGCCCATGGGACCCGGCCTGAACAAGTCACGAACACGAACCTGCACGCCAGGATTCTTCCTACCACGAACCACTCCGTCTGCGAGTTCCAAGTCGTCTGGGTTCAGGTTTAGTTTGCGTGAGGCGATTGTGAGAATTTGGGCTTTGACGCCGCGGCAGGCCATGCTCACCGCTTTGCCGAGTTGAGAGGTTTGCCTGCTGCCACTGGCTCCGGGGCCGACGGGGGCGAAGGATGAGTCTGCTTCCCGAATGGTTATGCTTTCAAGTGGTAGTTTGGATTCCTCTGCCGCGATTTGCGCTAGTCCAGTTCGGGTTCCTTCCCCGGGGTCTGCGACAGCGGTTGAAATCTCAACGGTGTCGTCTTCCCTGTACTTTGCGTATGCCATGCTTGGGAAGCTTACGTCACACATCTCTTGGGCGACGGCTATTCCTCGGCCGAATCGCCAGTGGCTGTCGAGTTTGGGTTTCGGAATCTTCTCCGCTTCTTTAAGCGCTGTCGTTATGCATTCTTGTAGGGTGAATTTTCTCATTCGTTCGCCCATTGCGTTCTTGGAGTCGGTTCTTAGCATGTTCTTCAAGCGAAGTTGGATCGGGTCGATGTTGAGTTTCTGAGCGATGATGTCCATCTGGGATTCTATGGCGAAATATGCTTGGGGCGTCCCGAAGCCGCGGAAGGCGCCGCCTTGAACCTGGTTCGTGTAAACGCGGAAGACGTCTAGTTTGAAGTTTGGAATATCATAGACGCAGACGGAGGCGTAGACGCAGTCCCTGACAGCCACGTTGCCTGCTAGGGAGTAGGCGCCGCCGTTGTAGATGGCTTCCATTTCCCTGGCGATTATTCGGCCGTCGGCATTGACGCCGTCTTTGATTCTGATTATGGACGGATGCCGGATGGAGGTGGTCTCGAAGACTTCCTCGCGGGTGAAGGTGATTTTCACGGGCTTGCTTGTTTTGAGGGTTAGGGCCGCGCATATTAGTTCGGCGTGGGTTTGGCCCTTGTTTCCGAAGCCGCCGCCGACGTATGGTGGGATGATGACGCGGATTTTGGATTGCGGAATTCCGAGTCCGTCGCTGAGTTCTTTTCTGGCCCTGTAGACGTTCTGTCCTGACACCCAGACCACCAATGTCCCGTCGGGCTCTGTCGAGGCGATTGCGGCAACTGGCTCAATGTGCATGTGCTGCACAGGGTGAGTGCGAAACGTATTCTCAACGACTAAGTGGGCTTCCTTGAAGCCCTGCTCGACGTCGCCATGCCTGACTTTGAACCTGTTTGTCACGTTAGGGCGGGATGGGTCTGTGGCCGCCCGATAAATCTGCGAGGAGTACCGTTTGTAGTTAGGAAGGTCTGGGTGAACTGTGACCGGTGGGTTTTCTTTGACGGATACAAGGGAGTCGAAGATTGGTTCAAGCTCCTTGTATTTGACCTCGATTAACTCGGCCGCTTCCTTGGCCAGGTCCTTTGTTTCGGCAGCGACGGCCGCGACCGGCTCGCCAATGTACCTGACCCTGCCCCTGGACAGGATTGGGGTGTCGTAGAGCCCGCGTCCTCGTAACCCTGCTGGCACATCATCACCGGTTATTACTGCATGAACGCCGGCGAGTGCTTCGGCGCGGGATTTGTTGATGGAGATTATCTCCGCGTGGGGAAGGGGGCTGCGTTTGATTGCGCCATGCAACATGCGCGGCAGCTCCATATCATAAACGTACACAGCACGCCCCGTAACGACCTCCTCAGCTCCTATGCGGGGGAGTGCTTTCCCGATGACCTTCGAATCGCGAGCTAGTTCCGATTGTTGCAAGGGGTTGTTCAGTAGGTTGGCTGGATGTTTTCTCTTTAACCTTTATGTGCGAAAGTTGCGAAGGAAGAGCGGTGCCTGTTTTGGCGGGAAAGTGCGGCCGCGCCATCCAAATGCTATCCCGATACATCGGGTCGACACCGGAGGTCAAGGGTATGTTGGAGGGTTGGCAGTCGATTATCCAGTTCGATTTCGTTGGCGAAGACTCATTCTACTTGACGATTTCTGGCAACGCCGCCAATTTCCATGAGGGCAGAGCGGAGAGCCCTGATGTTGTTCTTTCGGGGCGGTCGGACGTTTTCTTTGACGTTATGACAGGGAAGCTGGATCCAGATGAGGCATACATGATGAAGAAGTACGCTGTGAAGGGCTCGGTTGTGGACGCGATGAAGTTTCGAAGAATCAGCGAGTTAACTGAACAGGCACACAAATCCACGTTCTCTCTGATGAAGGCCGTGGGAAAGATCGCATTCAAGTAGAAAATGCTGTAAGTGCACGTGATGAGAAGTTCTCTTTCAGTTACCCAACGTCATGTGGAACAAGAGGAGACTTACAGGTAGCTGCCTGCAGACCTAGAATCCAAGTGAACTTAAATCAAAAAGAGAAAAGGGAGAGAGTGACCGGTTCACAGGTTCTCTGCTCAAAGCAGATGAATTGCTGTGAACGGCCCTCCACCGATCGCTGCCAGGACTGCTAAGGCTAGGGAGAATACTAGCAGCAGGAGGTCTAGCTCATAGCCGCCCATGAACTTCTTGTGGATTTTTGCTGTTGAAAGCCAAATTAGAGCAGCCATCCACAATACGAAGAGCCCGGCGATTATTGATGTCAAGATCCCTAGGATCAGCGCTATTCCGCCGAAGAATTCGACGATCCCTGCGAACAGCCCGAAACCAGAAGGAATCCCCATCGTCTTGAGCCATTCCCCTGCCTGCTTTCCGCCGTTTTTGAGCTTCGGATATCCATGAAGCATGAACAGTGCGCCCAACGTCAACCGTAACAACAGAGATACGGCGTCTAGGGAGCTGCCGAAGATTAGATTGGATGTCATACTTTTCACCTGCACAGTAACCTTTAGTTACTAAGCTACAAAAGGTAACTATTTAAACGAATACCCCAACTATCACCCCAGTGGCCCTCATGAAGCGGGAGCACATGTGCCCAGTGGTTCAGACAGCACGACTGATTGGCAAGAAATGGGATTTGATTGTGATTCGCTACCTGTTGGATGGGCCGAAACGATTTGTGGAACTGAAAGCGGAGATTCCAGACGTCTCCTCCAAGAGCCTCTCAGCCACGCTGAAACAACTCAACTCCAAAGGAATGATTCAAAGGAATGTTGAATCAACTTTTCCCGTCTCCGTGGTCTACTCTCTAACCAAAATGGGACGAGAGATGGGCGACATTGTTGAAGCGATGCGACATTGGGGAGAGAAATGGGCACTACCCTACGCTGCCCATTCCAGCCGCAGGTAAGGGAACCGTTCAGGAAACAATCGAAGGCTACTTGCGGTCAAAGCAGCAAAGCCTTAGGAAGAAATCAGGCACACAGTGTCGACAGAGTCTCATTAATCAGATTGTTCTTCGGAGAGCTGGCCGCCCGCCCACCGGTGAAAGAGCTCATGCTGAATACCTAGGGTGTCCAGGATCTTGCCTACGACATGGTCCACCATCTCGCGAACATCCTTGGGCCTGTGATAGAACCCGGGCATGGCGGGTAGTATGATGGCTCCCGCCTCCGCTGCAAGAACCATGTTCTTCAAGTGAACTAAGCTAAGGGGTGTCTCACGGGGAACTAGGACTAGTTTTCTGTGTTCTTTGAGGCAGACTTCTGCCGAACGTGTGATCAGGTTGTCGGAGATTCCGTGAGCAACACAAGCTAATGTTTTCGTGCTGCAAGGAACAATCACCATACCCTTCATCAGGAAAGATCCGCTGGCCGGACCTGCCCCCATATCCCTCTCGTTATACGTGACCGTGCAAAGGCTTGCAAAATCCTTTGGCCCAAAGCTCTTTTCGATTTTGAGATTCGTGATCCCCGCTGAACTTATTATCCCATGAGTTTCGACACCAAGGTCCCTTAAGACTTCTAGAAGTCGAATGCCGTAAGTTGCCCCACTAGCGCCGGTGATGGCGATTAAGTATCTATCCGGCATCAACTTGACGGCTCATCCTCAACGAGTTTCAGGTATGGTACAATAAGGGCTGATTAAGTCAACGGTTTGACTCTCAGAATCAACAGGATGTAATTGAGCAATGAACCACGGGGCTGCAGACTGCCCGAGTTCTGCCTCTCAGAAATGCTGTCTATGACTGCCGCTCTCTCTACCTGTCTTCACAGCGTTTAGGAACTCAATGCATGCGGACTGATTGTTGCCTGATTTTCCTCTAATCACCGCATCATTCCTAGATTGGGATTTGGTCATCCGTGCCCGTCGCGGCAACAAGCCGATCCTCGTGGCAAGTAATCCACTGGCAAGAACTTCATTTCCCTTGGAACCGCAACTCCCATATCGTTGGAATGACAAGTATAGTACGCTGCCTAACCGAGACAGGGGTAGATTCGTCGGTCGGCTTCGTCCCAGGGTTTGCCTTGGGTCGCATTGTGGATCGATGAGCGCTCGGGTGTAACGTCACGACGCTAGCGGGAAACCGTAGAAACTCCGTGAGGCCCGAGTGAGGGAAAACCAAGGCGGAGGATGGAGGGAAAGGTCGAATGTCCCTCGCGAAGGGAAAGCCACATCTGCCTCGAGAGTTAGGCAGCTAACTTCTTACTTTCTCCCACGTAGCCAACAAAGCTTCTTCATAGGTTTCAGGGTCCACCTCCCTTGCTCTACGCATATCGACATCAATGAAGAAGAGCGAGTGAACTCTGCCTGAAGCTATCTCCTCCAAGGGTATGGGCGGATTCTCGTAGTAGCGGTCGCACAGCTTCTTCGTCTTCTCAATCTCTTCTCGTTCTCTCACTTTTGGAGGTTTCAGGAAAAGTGCGGGGATTGGCAGAACTTGGTAGAGAGGGGAGGCCAGGCTGAACTTGTCCGCGAACCTGCTGTACCTCGCTATCTTGCTGGCAATTCTGGCCGAACAAAATGCAGTAGGATCCAACGCGTGCTCCGGAGGAACAAACCCAGTCTCTATTTCTATAACCGCTCTTCCATCGCCCTTGATCCCCAACAAATCGCAGACAAGGGATTCTCCCAAGCGATGCTCAACATCTACATCATAGCCCTTCAAGATCAAATCTTTGGCGCAGATAAATTCCATGGCCGAGTGGTTGATCTTCACCAGATTTTGTCTGTGCATCTTAACCAGCTTCGTCTTTATGGCGTCGAGCTTGAAGAATGCCTCATCGTTCTGGTCAGGGACCAGTTTTGAGAGAAGAGCATCGAGGTCGGATGCGAACTTGTCGTCGCCCATTTGAACACAGAGGCGGGATTACCTTGAGGCGACATATAATATGCATATTTGCCTCCGCCCAGAAAGAAAAAACCGGGTAGATTGGTTACGGTAATTCAGCTTTGTTGATGATCAGTTTTGGTGGTGGGTGTAAAGAGGAATGAATTGCCTCTGGCTTACCCCTGCGTTCAAGCCGCAAACCTTGAATTCCCATACAGGTCAAACGCCTCCGAAGGGAAATGAGCAAAAGCGAGAGACAGCGGGCTTCGAGGACCGCTCTCATTACCGGAGCGTCCAGCGGGATTGGTTTGGAACTCGCTAGAGTGTTTGCGCGGGAAGGTTACAACTTGGTTTTGGTGGCGAGGAGTGTGGAGCGGCTGGATGAGATAGCGAAAGAGTTGCGGGCGCTTGGTGTTTCTGTGAAGAGCATGCCCATGGATTTGGCCGACCCACATGCACCTCAGGCGATTTGTGACGGGCTCCGGAAGGAGAGTGGGGTGGTTGATGTTCTTGTCAACAATGCTGGGTTTGGTAGCCATGGGGTCTTCCACGAGAATGACCCTGCCACGGAGCTGAGTATGATTCAGGTAAACGTCACCGCCCTTACAGAACTGACCCGACTATTCCTGCCGGATATGGTTAGGAGGGGGGAGGGTGGCGTTTTGAATGTGGCTTCTACGGCTGCCTTTCAACCAGGCCCACTCATGGCAGTTTACTATGCCACCAAAGCCTACGTGCTGTCCTTTTCGGAGGCGATTGCGGAGGAATTGAGAGGAACTGGTGTGACAGTCACGACCTTGTGCCCCGGACCTACGTTGACAGGGTTCCAGGGCAGGGCAGGAACAGGGGAAATGAGGATGCTCAAAGGAGGCCTAGTGCTTGACGCAGCAACGGTCGCCAAAATTGGTTACGAAGGCCTAATCCACAACAAGACAGTCGTCATTCCAGGTTTCAAAAACAGAATACTAGCCTTCGGAGTGAGGTTAACCCCCAGACAATGGGTTACCCGAGTCGCCAGACAGATGAATGAAACCTAATGCCCTTCAGGGAACTTCGTCAAAGTTTCTTATTATGAACGAAATCTTTCCCGCTTGCAGCTGACAACCAAGAAAAGCTTAAACGTATACGTTTACGTTTACGATGCCGTATGCGCTATGAAGACTACTGTGATGCTGAGAGAAGACCTGTACGAGATCCTGAAGAGAAAATATGGACCGAGAGGCCTCTCCGAGGCCATCAACGTAATCTTGGCCGAGGCATTGCTCAAAGGAGAGAGCATGTTCGGGACGATGCCCAAGAGGTCGCTCAAGGACTTGAGGAATCACAGTGACCGTATTTGAGATACATCATGGACTCATATGCGTGGTTAGAATACTTCATGGGCACCGACTCCGGAAAAAAGGTGAAAGGCATCATTGACTCTGAGGCTCATGAGAAACTGACCCCGACGATTTGCTTGGCCGAAATATACTCCAAGATTCTGAGAACAGAGGATGAGAAGAAGGCGGAACTCCGTAGAGCTTTTATCAAATCTCGAAGTGGCCTCGTCCCACTTACTGAAGAAGTGGCAGTCGAAGCCGCTAAAGTCGATGTGACCATGAAACGTAAAGTTCAAGGTTGGGGGTTGGCTGACTCAATCGTGCTCTCCACCGCGCAAAACAGGGACGGGAAAGTTGTTACAGGTGACCCGCACTTTCGAGGATTAACCGAGACCTTCATGATATAGCTACGTGATGGGGCCGCTGGGATCAAGGCTCATCAACAATAAGCGAAAGTGGTAATTGCTTGAGTAGCTATGTTGATTCGAAGTCAGTTGGCTAGCCTCAAAAAAGAAACCTATCCCAATGAGTTGACGCATCGGGACCTACCGCCAGACATTTTCAGAAAGTACGCCCATGAGGCAGCTGATTGGATCGCTGAATACTTGGAGAACATGGATAATTATCCAGTACTGGCTACTGTGAAACCGGGCGAGGTCAAATCAAAGCTACCGAAAAACCCACCTGAGAAACCAGAGCCGTTCGAGAATATCCTAGGCGATTTTCGGAAGGTTCTCGTACCGGGAATTACCCATTGGAATCATCCACGATTCTTCGCCTATTTCTCAGTCACCGGCTCCTATCCCGGAATCATCGGGGAGATGTTGTGCAGCGCGTTGAATGTGAACGCGATGCTATGGAAGACCTCCCCGTCCGCCACTGAACTTGAGGAGGTCGTGTTGGATTGGCTGCGGCAGATGCTCGGCCTACCTAGGGGGTTTGAGGGCGTAATACACGATTCAGCCTCGGTTGGAGTCGTGTGCGCCCTGGCGGCAGCACGGGAATCCGGCAACCTCCAAATCCGCGAGAAGGGCTTGACGGGAAGGAGTGAGCTCCCTCGATTGCGAGTATACGCTTCAGAGGAAGCGCATTCCTCCATCGAGAAAGCGGTAATCGTCTTGGGTGTCGGCCAAGAGGGCCTTAGAAAAATCCCGACCGATGAGGCCTTCCGCATGGATTCCCACGCCTTGGAGGAGGCTGTCAAGGAGGATGTGGACGCCGGCGTTAAGCCGATTTGTGTCGTCGCAACGATCGGCACCACCTCGACAACCAGTGTTGACCCGGTGAAGGAGATTGCTGCGCTTTGCAGGAAATATGGTATTTGGCTTCATGTCGATGCCGCCTACGGCGGCGCCGCAGCCCTTCTCCCGGAAAAGCGGGTACTGTTTGAGGGTTGGGAGCAGGCTGATTCACTCATCGTCAACCCCCACAAATGGCTGTTCACTCAAATCGATTGCAGTGTCCTCTACTGCCGGCGACCCGAGGTGCTCAAACAGGCCTTCAGTTTGACACCCGAGTACCTTCGAACAGGAGAGGCCGGCGAGGTCAAGAACTTCATGGATTACGGCGTAGCCCTCGGCCGCCGTTTCCGCGCCCTCAAACTCTGGATGGTCATCCGTTCCTTGGGCTGTAGCGGAATCACCAGCGCCATCCAGGAACATATCTCCTACGCCAACAAATTGGCCGATATGATTCGGGACCACCAGAACTTTGAGCTTCTGGCCCCGGTGCCATTCAGCACCCTAGTCTTTCGCTTCAACCCCAACAAACACACAAACAGTCCCGCGACGCCCTCAGGTTTGGAAATCAACACCCTAAACGAGAAACTGCTCGAAGCAGTTAACCAGACTGGACGAGCATTCCTATCCCACACCAAGCTGAGAGGAAAATTCGGAATTCGATTCGCTATCGGCAACCTGAAGACCACATGGGAAGACGTAGCGCTAGCTTGGAAGATTATTCAAGAGAAAGCCACAGAGCTACCGTGAATTCTGAGAAACCAGTTTTGCTATCTGGACACGTTTACAAGGAGGTTCTGTTAAGGGATGGGAAACAAGCCGTCCTGAGGGTTCCTGACTGGCATGACGTTGATGATTTCTTGGGTTTCATTAACGCGCCTCCGTCGCGCGCGAAGGTGCGTGTGGAGTCCTCAAGATCAGAAGTCCTCGTGGCCCAGCCATGGATATATCAGGGCGACCGCGTCTCCATCTTTCAGCTCAGCATTCAATCCGCCTACGAATTGGCAGGACCGTCCGTTGATTAAGATCCGAGCATACGGCCTAACATCACCGCTCTCTGTAAAGATAATGTCAGCGATGCGATAGGTGTCCACGATTTCCTTCAATACATCCTTCAACGTGTTCTGTGAGGAGACGAACTCTACACGCCCAGTCCCGGTCCTCTGCCTGGGAATGCTCATGAACTTCACGGTCAACCTAACCATGCTGTCGAGAATCTCCTAGTTATATTCCAATGTGAGGTGAAATCCATCAGTTCTCACTCACTTCATAAGGCAGGTGGATTTGAAGATGAATGTAGAAATCGTACACACTGGAAATCCAAAGCGTTTAACTCAGCGCGTTCGCTAAATATGTGGCCATGACTCTGGGTGGATATGCCAACCGGATCGCAAGAGTTAACCTAACCCACAGCAAAGTCGATTATGAGCAGCCGAATGAAGAAGACCTGAAGAAGTACATTGGCGGCCGCGGGCTCGGCGTGAAATATGTTCTAGACAACGGGCCAAAAGTGGAACCATTCTCTGAAGACAACATACTCTGCTTCATGACTGGACCTTTGGTGGGCAGCGAGGTTACGATGAGTGGCCGTATGGCCGTTGTCACGAAATCACCGCTAACAGGGACAGTGACGGATTCTCACCAAGGGGGTTGGTCAGGCGCACGGCTTCGATGGGCAGGCTTCGATGGAATAGTCTTCAGGGGTAGGGCGAAGAAACCGACCTACGCCTACATTGAGGACGGAAAGGTCACGTTGAAAGATGCATCCCACCTCTGGGGTAAGAACGTTCACGACACGGTCAAGGCGGTCAGGACGGAACACGGTGAACATGACACGAGTGTGGTCACCATAGGACACGCCGGAGAGAAACTGGTGAGGTTCGCTGCAATCATCAATGAGAACGATCGTGCTTCTGGAAGAGGCGGCACGGGTGCAGTTATGGGATGGAAGAATCTGAAGTGCCTCGTAATCAAAGGCAGCATCAAAAACAAACCTACGCCCGCGCATCCAGATGAATTCAAAAATGCGGTAGCTGTCGCGAACACGGCCATCGTACAAGGAGCTGTGACTGCCCCCAGAAAGGGAGGTCTCTCTGTTTATGGAACGGATGTACTCATGAACCTTGTCAATGAAATCGGCGCTCTTCCAACTAAGAATGCGCAATTGACGCAGTTCGACCATGCAGACCAGTTGAGCGGGGAAACCATAAAGGAGACGATTCTGGTCGGCGACCCGACCTGCCACGCCTGCCCTGTTGCATGCAAGAAAGAGGTAGAGGTGAAGGAGGGCAAGTATAAGGTCCACATGGAGAGCACTGAATACGAATCCATGTGGTCGCTTGGAGCCAACTGCGGGTGCAGCATCAAGGAGGCCGTTGCAAAGATGGTCTACCTGACCAATGATTATGGAATGGATACGATCGAAACCGGCAACTGCCTCTCCGTCACAATGGAAGCAAGCGAACGCGGACTCATTCGCGACAAGGTTGAGTGGGGTAATGCGGATGCGATGATCGATCTCATTCACAAAATCGGGAAGAGGGAAGGTCTCGGTGACACTCTCGCGGAGGGCTGTTGGAGAGCCGCCAAAACCTTCGGGGACGAAGGAATGGCCAACCAATCAAAGGGCCAAAGCATAGCGGCCTACGACCCGCGAGGCATGCAAGGGATGGGAATAGGATACGCCACATCCAATCGAGGAGCATGCCACCTCAGAGGATACACACCTGCAAGTGAAGTGCTCGGCGTACCCGGAAAGACAGACCCGCTCGGCTGGGAAGGCAAAGCAAAACTCCTAACGATTTTCCAAGACCTACACGCCATCTCGGATTCATTCGACATCTGTAAGTTCAACGCGTTCTCAGAGGGAATTAACGAATACGTCGCGCAATTCAATGCCATGACTGGTCTACAATTGGACGCGGATGGCCTGATGAAGGCTGGTGAAAGAATCTACAACCTAGAACGCTACTACAACAACTTATGCGGATTCACAGGCAAGGATGACTCGCTCCCGGAAAGATTCTTGAAGCGACCCGGTTCCGGGCCCGCTGCAGGTCATGTGTGCGAGCTCGATAAGATGAAGAAGGAGTACTACGAAGCCCGCGGTTGGGTTGACGGCGTGGTCCCCCAGCAGAAACTGCAAGAACTAGGAATAATCGCCTAACCCGCGTCCGCGAGTACCCACGGCCCGGATGTCAGCGTGTGTGCTCAGAAATTCTCCGCGTAGGGATAAATCAGTGTCAATCTGTCACCATCATGAAGCTCAACACCTAACCCTCCTACGAACTCTTGCGACCTCCCATTAACCAAGACTCTTGCCCACGGCCTCACTTCAGCACTCTCCGTCAAGATAATGTCTGAAATGTGATAGGCTTCAACGATTTCCTTTAACACAACCCCAAGCTTCCGCTCCGCTGAAACATGCTCTGACTCGCTTGCTCCTACACGTTGCCGTGCTATGCTGAGAAATTTGACAGTGACCGTTACCATGAAGGCATAATCTCGAGTCTCTGGAAGCCAGAATCGGTTTACTGGACTCTAGAGGTTTAGTATTGTAGCGACGCCCAGAAAAAAACTGTTCGCAAACACATTCGCTCATCTCTACCCACAAAACTAGCAACGCAAGTAACCTGTTGTCTCCCAAAAATGGGGTACACCCCACCCAAACAAGTCTGCGCGCGAAGCGAGGTTCCAACTCATCGATATGCCCACTCGGTCAATGGTCTTTAATACCAATACGGCTTGAACAGTAAGGCCAGATGTTCTTGGATCTTAAACAGACCGCTTTTGGCTTGGTTCTGCTGATTGTTTTCCTCCTCTTCCAATTCGGGGTCTTCAACCCCCTTGGCCCCTCAGCGTGGGTGCTAGGCGTTATCGTGCTCTCCGTGGTCTTCTTCTTAATGGGTAAAGTTACCATGCCGAAGAGGCAGCCACCTCAACTAGTGGAGGTTTGGCAGTTCGCAACAGCATTCGCAGTCATCGCGACCGTAATCATCGCCTACGCAAGCCCACTCATGCCTGCCATGATGTCGGCCTCAATGCCAAACTTGACGCCGCTCGTTCTGGGCTTGTGGCTCGTAATCTTCGGAGCCGCAACCTTCGTAACCGGCTGGACTGCGAAATGGGGCGTAACAACCGTGGTAGGCATAATCTGGCTATTCTCAGCATTCCACACAGTCTCCTACCTAGACTTCGCATTCCTCGTAGGTTTACCGTTCATCATCTACGGCCTAATCTCCAAGGGCTAATTCTCTATTCGTTCTTGCTGGTTCGGGGTAGTTCGATCTCAGTGGTCTCCTTCGCCGTGTCAAAAACTAAGCACGTTTCCGTCCTATCAATCTCCTTAACGGTACGCAACTTCTCTGGAAGAAACCTTCCCGCACCCTGTGCCTAAAATGCGGATATGAGACAGGCGCCAAACTGAGTTAGCCACCCATCGCTAATGCCTCTAATGCCGTTTCCAACTAGCCCCAGAGGGGCCAATCTGATTCTTGTTGAGCTTCCTTAAGACTAAGGTGCCTTGGTTTCATTTCAGCAGGTAGGTGCTAACGTGAGCTTCTTGCGCGAAAGAGTGAGGGCGGTCCTTGATACGTTCGATAGTCTCCAAAGGCAGGCGGGGGCTGTTGAGAAAGAGGAACTAATATCCGCATTATCGGGAAGGGTTGAAGCTGACGAGGCCGTGGATATCATCGACAAACTACTCAAAGAAGGCCTGATCTGCAGCCCTCGACCGGGTCTGCTAGAAAAGCCCTGACCTCAAGAAAACTTTGAGCCCTACTGAAGAAAGTTTTGTTGGCTAATATCGTGGCATAGCCGGATCCACTTCGGCAGCCCACTCATCGATTCCACCCTTCAGGTTCTTCGCTCTGAAACCCATCCTTCGCAAATAGGCCGCAGCCCACGCACTTCGAACACCCGTATGGCAGTAAATCACACACTCACGCCTAGGATCCAATTCATGTACCCGATTCGGAATCTCACCCATCGGAATCAGCCTGCAACCCTCAATCCGGCACACTTGAAACTCATGCATTTCCCTAACGTCGATAAGGATTATCGTCTCTCCGTTGTCAAGCCGCTGTTTAAGCTCACGCACCGTAATCTCGTTCGCGCTGTTCGACATCGTAATATCGTTTCTCAAAGAAAACGTCTTAATATGCATACCCTCCGCTCGAAGAGCGAGTGGGCATATGCATTGACGTCAGCAGAATTGGGCAGACTTCCCCATTGGAACTTATCAAACGTATACCCGAGCCTTGAGTCCGAACAATTCAAGCGGGCAATCGTGGATCTGCAAACTCAAGTCGATGTTATCGACACATATCTGAATGAACGCAAAATCTCCAGATCTTCCCCAGCCGCAAACGCGCTGGGAGCCAAGAATGCGATGGAGGGTTACTTGGAGAAAGCGAACGCAGTTTACCGGCTGTTCGGCACTTTGACCGCTTACGTTGCGTCCTTCGTTACCACGGATTCCTACAACACCGCCGCCAAGAAGCTGGAATCTGAGCTTGAAACGCTCGGCGTGCGGCTCCGCAAACAGGACATCAAGTTCCAAGGCTGGATCGGCAGCGTCGCCAACACTCTACCACAAATCCTAACGCAACCAGGCTTAGCAAAGGAACACGCGTTCTACCTTAACGAAACCGCTCAGCAGAGCCGTTACATGATGAGTGACGCCGAGGAATCCTTGGCCGCGGAGCTTGATTTGAGTGGCGGAAACGCCTGGGGCAAACTGCAAGGCACCGTCTGTTCGCAACTCACCGTGAGCTTCGATTTACACGGAAGAACTCAGAAGCTACCGATCACAGCCCTCCAGAACCTAAACCACGACCATGACCCTGAAGTTCGCCGACGTGCCTACGAGGCAGAGCTAACCGCTTGGGAATCCGTACGCGAATCACTCGCAGCCGCTTTGAACGGCGTCAAAGGCGAGGTAGTGATAGTTGACAAGCGCCGTGGCCGAACCGATGCACTCCACGCCTCACTCGACCGTTCACGTTTAGATCGGGAAACACTCGAAGCAATGCTCAAAGTAATGCGTGACTCCTTTCCTATGTTCCGCCGCTACTTCAAAGCCAAAGCGAAACGGCTGGGGCATCAGGGTGCGCTGCCATGGTGGGACCTCTTTGCCCCTGTAGGTAAGAGTGAGCGGCGCTACTCGTGGGATGAGGCGAAGCATTTCATTCTAACCCAATTCCGAACCTTCAGCGACCACCTGGCCGATCTGGCTCAGAGGGCATTTGAACATGATTGGGTTGATGCTGAGTCAAGAGATGGGAAGCGGGGCGGGGCGTTCTGCATGGGCGTCCCAGCTGTTGATGAGTCTCGCATATTGTGTAATTTCGACGGCTCATTAGACCAAGTATCAACGGTTGCCCATGAGCTTGGGCACGCGTTCCACAACGATTGCCAAGTGGGCAAAACCATCCTGCAAACCATCACTCCCATGACCGTCGCTGAAACAGCATCAATCTTTAACGAAACAATCATCACCAACGCAGCACTAGCACAATCCAACGGGCCCGAAGAATCCCTGGCAATCCTGGAAGCGCAATTGGTTAATGCAAGCCAAATCGTTGTTGACATATCCTCAAGGTTCCTCTTTGAGAAGGAGGTTTTCGAGCGTCGCGAGAAATCGGAGTTGTCGGCAGATGATTTCTGTGAGATAATCCTACGCTGCCAGAGAGACACTTATGGTGATGGTCTCGACGAACACTACTTGCACAAGTACATGTGGGCGTGGAAGCCGCACTACTACAGCCCCTCATTCTCCTTCTACAACTATCCATACGCCTTCGGGTTACTCTTTGGAACAGGGCTCTATGCAATCTACAAGGAACGCGGCCGAGAGTTCACTAAAGATTATGAAACCCTGCTAGCCAGCACCGGTGAAAGAACACCTGCAGAGCTCGCTGCCAGGTTCGGGATCGACATCCGCAAACCCGACTTCTGGCAGGGCAGCCTGAAGGTTATCGAGCAACAGATTCAGCATTACTTGAAGCTCTGAGGCAACCCCTTCCCTACTATTCACAATAATCTCGTTAGCGCGACGCAAAGTCTTATGGCTGGGTGGTCGCGAGTTTGCAGAACTATGTTCAACTACGATGCCCTCGTAAGAAACGTTCTCAATTCAACCCTCAGCATCCAGCCTGGCGATGATGTAATCGTCGAGTCTTGGGACCACGGACTTCCCATCGCAGACGCATTCATTTACAGGTTGCGTGAATTGGGCGCTCACCCAATGCTACTATTCGAGCACGAAGAAACATTCTGGAAATCAGCGGAATCGCTTCCTGAAGAGAAGCTTGGGAAGGTTGGGGAACATGAGTGGGCGGCGATCGAGAAGGCCAAGGGATATGTCTTCATCACAGGGCCTGCCGATTTTCTTAGAATTTGGAAGAACCGGACAAAGTTCGGCGCGGCAACCGCCTACAATGAGGAATGGTACGAGAGGGCCAAACGATATCGGCTGAAAGCAGCACGCATAGCACTAGGGTACGCCACACAGCAACGCGCTCGCGCCTACAACATTCCACTCGCCGCTTGGCAGCGCATGCTGATTGCAGCCTCCACGGTGGACTTCACCGCGCTCAAGGAAAGGGTAGCGAAGTTCGGCTCCCTCATGCGGAGCGGCGATGTGAAACTCACAGCATCCAACGGCACAAACCTGAACCTTCGACTGAGCGGTCGGGATCCGTCCCGAGACGACTGCACCGTTGACGCGGAGGATCTTGATCGTGGCAAAAATGTTGCAAACATCCCAAGTGGCGACGTCCTAGCCTGCCCGGACGAGACATATGCTGAGGGAACTGGCGCTTTTGATAGGCCAGCCCCGTTCATGGGCAAATGGGTTGGCGGAGTACGATTAGAGTTCAAGAATGGTCTGTTGTCGGATTATCGAGGGCGTCTGAACGCTGAGCTCCTGAAAGCAAGCTATGACAAGGCCACTGGTGAGCGAGATAGGATTGCGGTCATTGGAGTTGGTGTGAATCCGAAGGCGAAGACTGGGTTCCTGCAAGACAGTCTAGCCCCCGGTGTCGTGACTGTGGGAATCGGGGGCAACGATGACATAGGCGGCGCCAACAAAACCGATTTCTATTTCGCCGGGGTTCTAACTAAGGCCACGTTAACTGTTGACGGCAAAGTTATCGTGGAGAACGGAAAACTCATTCTGTAAGCCAGATCGTCTGATTTCTCAAGAAAATACGTGATGTGAGCTCAGCTGGTCGAGAAAGAAACTGCAGTTCTGAACCGAAGGATTCTTTTCAGAGAGTTTCTAATCGCTCTAGTCCCCATCACAGCGCTCATCGCCGCTTTGGCGTCCAGAAGTCTGGTGTTGCTCGATTATGTTCATGTGATAACCGGCGGAACGTGGACGGGGATAGACCTCTTCATGGGACTGGTGATGACTAGGATCATGCGTTCTCTGCCAATCCCACAAAGAGTGGCCATCGCCAGTCGTCTGACGCCTAAGACTCTCTTCCTCCTACCCTCACTTGCATCAACCGCAATAACTGCTGGCGTCTACATGGCAATGGCCGAAGGCGTATTCAGCTTCCACTCGCCCTGGATCGTGGCAGCGATAGTCGTAGTGACCATACTAACAGTGCAAGGCTTCGGGCTCCTAATGCCAAACAGCATCAGAATCCTCCTAGAAATTCGCAAAGGAAACCCCGACACGGAGAAGATAGCTCGGTTGAACTTGAGAAACCTCAGGGTCTCGGGAAGCCAAGCAGCCTTTCAGATTGCGATAATATTCATCATGGCCAACCTCGCAATCTGAGTGGCCCAGTGCCTTAAGATTGATTTTTCTCTCCGGGCTTCGTTTTCCCAAACGGAAGCCGTTTGAGCACCTCGACAACCTCATGCGTATGCTCCGTAACGTCCACGTTCGTGAAGACCTTGGCAATTCGGCCCTCTCTGTCGATTATGAATGTTGTTCTTTCGGCATACGAGCCATCTTCACTCAGAACCCCGTAAGCCTTCGAGATCCGCTTCTCATGGTCGCTGACGAGGGGAAAGTTCAGACTGTTTTTCTCGGCGAATTTCTTGTGGGAATCGACGGCGTCGACGCTAACGCCAATGACCTCAGTCCAGAGAGCGGTTATCGATTGTAATTTGTCTCTGAAACTGCAGGCTTCAATTGTGCAACCTTTGGTATCATCCTTCGGGTAGAAGTATAGTACCACGTTCTTCTTTCCGAGGTAGTCTTTGAGTCGGATCTGGGTGTCAGTGGATGTTGACCCCTCGAAATCAGGTGCCATATCACCGGCTTTCAGTTTTGCTTCCACAGCTGTTCCCTGCTCTCCAATTCTATAGCTACGAACGCCAATGCCTTGCCGCGTTTATCACGCTTGCTCTGAAATGGGACTTGGCAAATTGCGGGGCGCGTCCTTAATCAGTACATGTAACAACTAATGTGTTGGGTAATTTGCGAACGTCCACTTTTCCCGCAATCTATTTGCTGATTCTGCTTTTTGTTAGTGGGACCTTGATGACGGCGGCCGCTGTTGACCCTTCGCGGGAGTTCGGGGGAGTCTTCTATTTTCACTATGGATCTCAGTTGTACCGGAATCAGAATGCATCGATCACACTCCTTGAAGAAGCAAATCTTACCTCTCCCGTAGGGGTCACCCCTCAAGTGGTTGAGGTGGCTTCTGATATTCGCAATGCGACGTCGGTCTTCGGGTCGATTTGGGTTGGGACGGTGGCTTGGGTTACTCAGCCTCTGGTTCAGTCAACATCAATCCAAGGCCCGGTAGTGTTCGCCGTTTGGTTATCCAGCGACGACTCGGCCCCATCTTTCTCAGGCGTGGGAGCAGGCATTGCCATCTTGAATCAGCAGAATGAAACCGTGGGAGACTACGATTATACATACTCATACGCCGAGGGAAGCATTCTAACCCCCACTCCTAAAGAGTACGATTTCACAGTTGATTGGAACAGGCATGTTGACACTGACCAGAGGCTGGTTTTCGCGGTCGGCGTCGGGTCCACGATGGAGGGCTGGCGAATGAAAGTGTACTATGGCGCAGCAGAATACCCCAGTCACACCCAGCTACCAATATCCATGTTGGTCATTCCGGAGTTCACTCAACCCATTATGCTTCTAACCGTAGTTTGCGCAATTGTCGTCACATTCGGTGCAGCCCAAAGGGAATCTAACAGGTACGGCGATGAGTCTCAATGTTCCGGGGCATCGCTAAACGTAAAGTGAATTTCAGAAATTTCGAGTGCCCGAAATTGTGCGGTGTGTGCGTCTAAGAGTTTACATATCGGGGTCGAGTTGGCAAGGAGAATCGGGCAGGCTAAACTTGGACAATCGTTCTGGGTTGTCAAAGGTTACGATTTGCATGCTGACAATCGTGTTGGCAATTGCGTTATTCCTGCCCTTGAACGTTCATGCGTCAGCTGGTAACCGAGCAGCCCCGCTCTCAGCAACAACCCTAGTGCCCTCCGGGATTGGCGCTAACACATCTCTTCCAACAGCCCAAGCTCCTACTACGAGAGACATTATTGTTGAGTGGATGAAGACTCAATCCGGGCAAGATAGGTTCAATCCTGAATTCATCATTGTAACCCAAATGGATACCGTGAACTTGGTATTCATCAACAACGATACGGTTGCGCACGACTTTGTGATAGGGCCTCCGTACAACATACTCGTGAACGCTTCAGTTCCTGGGCTGTACGATGACGTGACCGGGCAGAAAATCACCACGCCGGCACTTCGCAATTCCCCCGGCGTAGTGGTCACAGGCACACCTGGAAATGTTTCAGCGTCGTACTCATTCGTGGCAAGATACGCTGGCATTTTCCAGTACGTGTGCACTTACCACATTGAGGTCGGTATGATTGGTTACCTGGTAGTATTAGCGCCTACATCTCCCAGTTCAGGTCAAACCCAACCCAACGCTACCACCCAAGCGGGGCAAAGCCCCAACACAGTGCAGGTCAGCATCGACGCCGGATCCGGCGTCAACACCAACTTACCAGGCTATACGCCTGCGGACATTACGGTTGTAATCGGCGTAAACAACACGGTCGTGTGGGCTAATAACGACGACATGCCGCACACCGTGACCGCCCTCGACGGCAGTTTCGATTCTGCGAACCTGAATCCCGGCAAACCGTTCGTCCACACCTTCACCAATCCGGGGGTATTCGCCTACACGTGTATGTACCATCGTTGGATGAATGGGACCGTGACTGTTCTGGGTGGGGCGGGCAGTTCGCCAGTTCAGGGGTCTGGGGATTTCACGGTGGTCTTAACGGGGCATGAGATCTACGGAATAATGGCCTTCGCAATAGTCATCATATTCGGGCTGATGCTAGTCTTCACGAAAACAAGGCATAAGGACCAGCAACCGTCGTCTGGCACCGTTGGCTGAGGAAGGTTCGCAACACTAGCTAATTCGTTTGTTATTGTTCTTCTGGGCTTGCTTGGTCTGAGTCCGCGTTTTTCCATGGTGAGTATTGGAAGAGGTAGTGGCGCATGAAGTTCTGTTGCGAGGTTCCCTTCAACTCCGAAATCTCCCGCACCTTTACCCACAAAGGCGCAAAATTGGTGCGGGGAAGGGGATTCGAACCCCTGAAGGCCTACGCGGATTCTACTGTTCTGATTCCTCTACGCCACAGGATCCCTTCTCTCCAGGCCGAAACGAAACGCTTTCGATCTTAAGTGTGGCCCCACCCAGAACCGGGCGGACCTGCCCCTTTGGCCTGGCTCGGGTACCCCCGCGCCGCACAACCCCACCAAACCCCAACCCAATCTTTAAGCTTCTTCCAAAGCAACCGACCGCCAAGGTTCCAGGAAACCGTTCTTTTGCTGCCAAACCCTCAAGGCTTTTAGTTTCGTAAAGCCGGTTCACGGGTTGGGCCCGTAGCTCAGGTTGGATAGAGCGGCAGACCCCGCACACGCTGCGGGTGCACCTTTGCCGAACCCCCTAAGGAACACCGGAAAAAGCTGTAGAACCCTTAGGTGCAGAAGTCCGGGGTTCAAATCCCCGCGGGCCCGCCACCATCTGCCAAGCCGGAGATACGGTGAAGAAGTCATGGCCTGGGTCAAACTAAAACCCGGTGCTACTGCAACATCCAAGGAACTAACAGACTACTGCAAGGGTAAGATTGCTTACTTCAAAATCCCATCATACTTCAAGTTCACCGACACTTATCCAATGACTGTCACAGGTAAGATTCAAAAATTCAAGATTCGGGAAATATCTACCAAAGAGCTCGGGTTAGAAGAGGCAGCAGCCGTGAAAACGGCGTAGCTTATGGCCCTCCAGCATTTCTTCCCGTTCAGCATCCTAGAGGCCTAATGATATTGGCTCTTGAATGAAGGGAGTATGGCGCCCGATCCTCGAAATGCGGCTTTCAAGAAGAGAAGGTCCTGTTTCCAGGTCTAAGGGATGGCTCTGCCATGTGCTGCATTGGTTTTGGGTTTGGTCGAGTATTCGTGCTTCGAGCCTATAGTCGCTGTCCTCTTGTTTGGATTTATACTCTATGATAACATCCGCGAACCGTTTGAGTATTGCTGTTTTCTTTGAATCATGCATGTCTTCGGTTGCTAGCAGAAATGCGGTTTGCCCGTTTGTTCGTATCCTGGTAAAGAGTTTGCATAGGAACGAGTAGAGTCCCGATGGGACCGTAGATACTGAGAGTACATTATCGAGAAAATCACCGACTATTAGCGGAATCCGTCCGGTTCTTGTTTTGGATAGTCTGTCAAGGCTTAGGCTTATGTCTGTCAAATCGGTGGGTGGGACTATGGTGAGGCGCGTGCCATTTGGTAAGTTCCCGCCATCTGTGAAAGTTGCCCAGAGAACTCTTGATCTTGCGGGTGGCCGAAGTGAAATGGGCGTGGTCGGCCCCAACGCCAAGAGGACGCTGTTGATGTAGAGGTCCTTTGAAATGCTCAATGCGTCTTGGAGGATGTTGACTGCCCCGACATCTCCTTTGGTTATGGCGATGATGATTCTGTAATCTAGTATTGGTCGAGGGAGTTGAAGTAGCGCTGGGTAAGTCGCTGAATCAATAGCCGTAATCGGACGGCTGTAATCTGTGCTGGTGTTGAAGGACATGCCGAGCGCCGGAACATCAATGTACTGTTTTACGTATATTAATGTTTCATGGATGTGGAAAACACATGAATCAACTCCAACAAAGACGCCAGAACATAATGGAGACATGTCAATGGCGGCTCTCACAAAACTCTCGAAGTATGCTGGCGGCCTGGTTTGCACATTCGGCGGACTCTATCTGGGCAATGCATACGGCGCGGGGTACTGGCGCTTTGGCCCACTAAACCTAGCTTGGGACACGATCTTCCGCGGAACCATGCTGGTTCTGATCGGATTCATGCTGATCAGAATTAGCAAATAGCTTGAACATTCAGCACCAAACATTGTCACGTTAGCGCTTTCCCGGCATAATGACGCCGACAGCAAGTAATGGCCATGCATATTGCAGGGTCCATGTCTACGTAAGCATTGTAATCCTGTAACAACTTCCAAAACTTCCGAGTTGTGATTTTACTTGAACTTGTCAGTATGGTAGAGCATCCTTTTTTTAGGGGAACAACTCGGAGGCCGCGAAAGGTGCAAGACTTGAAAAAACTACTGGTTGCCACAATCATTCTAGCGGTCATGATTACCTTTTCAGTCGGAACATCGATTCCTGTTCGTTCACAGACTCAACAAAAGGCATTGATTCTCTCGTCACTCGAGAAATATCAACCCACACATTATCTTGACAGAACAATACGATACCTGACCAACGATGGATACAACGTTACTCTCGTAAAGGATACTGCGGTGACCTTGAACTTACTGACAACACAACTGAACAACTACGACGTAGTATTCTGGCGCACTAATGTCTACGAGTGGCATCACGTAACCTACTGGTACGTAGGGGAGCTAACCAACAAGGCAACAATGCAAGCGTACACTCAAGATGTCACCAACGGTTACGTGGACGACACAAACGCCATACTCGGCATTAACATGAACTTCCTATTCGAGCATTTCCCGGCAGGCTCGCTGAACCATGTCAAACTGGCGGTTTTGACAGGTAGTTCCACAGCCAACATTGCCGATGTATTCGTTGCAGCTGGCGTGAAAGGAACCGTCGACTACTACCAATCAGTTTCTTTGGCATTTGGAGAAACAGACGAAATCACAGCGATAGTCGTCGCCTACTTGACAAGCGGGGTTTCGCTTCAGAATGCAGTCTGGCAGACCCTCATCCCATTTATCAGTCAACAGATAAATGGGGGCCCAGACCCGCTGGTCGAGACCAGCCAGATCCCTCCGCTATGGTACTTCGGCAGCGGTACACTGACGATACCTTAGTCAGCTCACGTACATCGAACCGTGACTCGCTTAACCTCCCTCTTTATTTCGGTGACGTTCTACTCAATACCTAGAATTCCACAGCTTCGTGCACTAAGGCAATTCGTATAAAGTTCCTCATTGATGCTCGTACTGGTGCATTTGTCCTTCGTCAAGGAGCCGGTGGTAATCCACAAAGGGCTCGACAATGTCTACGTCAAAGAAAGCAACATCTGCTTCATAGATGGAGAAGCCAGCAAACTGTTCTACCGCGGTTACAGCATCGAAGACCTAGCCAAGGACTCAAGCTTCGAAGAAACCTCGTATTTACTAATCCACGGAACGCTCCCCACTAAACCCCAACTTTGCGAATTCAACCGCTTACTCGAATCCTACAGGTCACTAGAGCCAGCCGCATTGCGGTTAATCCGGTCATTTCCAACCTCAAGCGATCCGATGGATGCGCTGAGAACAGCTGTTTCTGCACTAGGCCTGTTTGACCCCCAACCGCTTAATGACAGCATAGATTCTAAGATTGACAAGGCGCTTCGAATTCTCGCGAAGATTCCCACAATAATATGCACGTTGGACCGAATCAGAAATGGCCACGAACCGGTTTCCCCGAAAACGGGATTGAGCCATGCCGCAAACTTCCTTCATATGCTCACGGGGAAGGAACCTGACCCATACGACGTCCATGTTATGGACGTGGCGATGATTCTTCACGCTGAGCATGAAATGAATGCCTCCACCTTCTCCTGTACTGTCACGGCATCAACTTTGGCGGACATGTACTCCATAGTTACTTCTGGAATCGGAACATTGAGAGGGCCACTCCATGGCGGGGCCAACGAAGCAGCATTGAAGACCGTGATGGAGGTGGGTGATCCCTCGAAGGCGGAAGCCTATGTTGCACAAGCCCTAGCTCAGAAGAAGAGGATCATGGGATTCGGCCACAGGGTCTACAAAACATGGGACCCAAGGTATGTCATACTCAAAGAACTCGGGGGAGAGCTAGCTGCAAAAAGGGGACAAAGGAAATTGTTTGAGACCGCGGTTGCTATTGAAAACAGCGCTAGAAAACACTTGGAAGGCACACAAATATTCCCCAACGTGGACTCATACTCTGGTATTGTGTTTCACATGCTGGGAATCCCCACCGACCTATTCACACCGATATTTGCGATGAGTAGAATCGCCGGATGGACAGCGCACTCAATTGAATACCTGCGATCCAACCGCCTGATTAGGCCTAAAGCCTTCTACGTTGGAAAGACTAGCTTATCGTACACGCCCATTGAGGCGAGAGAAACTTAGGGATTGGATGAGGATGAACGTAGGAGATATCATAACGAGACCGCTCCTCACTATCCCTCCGGGGGCAACTTTGATCGACGCAGCCAAAGTGATGGTTGAGAATAACTTGGGCCTGCTCGTCATATGCGATGCAGAAGACAAGACAAAAGTAGCAGGGGTGATCTCGGAACGGGACATCATCAAATCCATCGTCTCAGGAAAACTCCTGAACGCTCCTGTAGCAGAAGTGAGCACAAAACACGTGGTTACAGTGAAAGCAAACTCTGAAGTCGCCGAGGCTGCCAAAGCGATGAATAAGCACAGGATCAGGCACGTTGTAGTAGTGGATGAACACAACAAGCCTATCGGCGTCGTCTCGATGCGGGACTTAGTCGGCGAACGCGCAACCCTGACCGCGATTCTTCAATCTCAAGAGAAAGAAGTCTTCATCGGAGGAGACTGAGCTAACGCAGGGCCTGCATTTTCTGAACTAGGTCAGCTAATGCTACTTCCGTTTCAGTCCCATCTGCCATGCGCCTAACTTTGACGACTTTCGATTCAATTTCCTTGGGGCCAACGACTATTAGGTATGGTATCTGAAGCGAATTCGCGTATTCCAACTGCTTTCCCAACGCCCGGCCCTTCAAATCGGTCTCAGTAGAGATTCCGTTGTCGCGTAGTTTCTGAGTCAGTCGCACTGCTTCGTTCCTTGAGCTCTCCTGAACTGCTGCAACATAGACTTGAGCGGCTTGGTGGGTTTTCGGAAATAGATTCGCCCTTTCGAGCGAGATCATGAGCCTTTCAATTCCGCCAGCAACGCCAGTAGCTGGTATGTCGCGTTTTCCGTAAACCTTGCAGAGTTTATCATATCGTCCCCCGCCGAAAATTGAGCCAACGTCCTCTCCGCCTTTATCGAAACCCTCGAATACTATGCCGTCGTAGTAACCGATTCCACGGACAATGCTTAGGTCAAATATGCAGCGGTCCGAGCGGCCGGCTGCAGAGAGAGCGTCGGCCAGAATTGTCAGCTCCTCTAGCCCTTTCTGTGCGAAAGGGTCTTCAAATTTGAAGCTGGCCAGCTTCTCTAGCACCTTTGAAGCTGACCCATTTAGTGAAGCGTAGGAAAAGATCTCGTCGGCCACAGGTTCCGTAATGTTGATCGCTTTGAATTCGCTTTCGAGCTGTTGGCGGCTCTCTTTGCGAATTTTGTCGATGATTCGAAGCGATTGCTCCAATTGATCTTGCGAGCGTACTCCGAGCTGCTTGAGGTATGCTTCACTCAGCTTCCTGTTTCCTATCCGGATGACGTAGTCCTTCAGACCCACATTGGCAAGTATGTCCGCTCCAACGCAAATGGTCTCGGCGTCGGCTAACGGGCTGGGGGAGCCGAAAATCTCCACATCCCACTGCGTGAAGTACCTGTACCGACCAAACTGCGGCTCTTCATAACGCCAGTTCCCGCCTATTGCTGCAAATTTGATTGGTTCAGGCATATCGGAACGACTGGCGACCATGCGTGACAAGCCCACAGTTAGGTCGAAGCGTAGCCCAAGACCGCGGCCAGCCTTATCTTCAAACCAGTATATCTGGTCTCGAATTGCGGGCCCGCTCTTCGCCTCAAGCGTGTTCAGGTTCTCAATTGTTGTGGGCTCAACCATCTGGAAGCCATATCTATGAACGACCTCGCGGATTCTTTCGTACAACCACAAGCGTCGGTTCATCTCCTCCGCTTCTGTATCCTTCATTCCGCGGGGTAGGCTAAAGACGTCTGAAACCAATTGCCACAAGCTCAAGAAGCGAATATGGTGGCCTTCCTATAATCTTGTGACTCGGGCGCTGATTGATTCAGGTGTAACGTTTTATAGTGAAGTGCAACAGATGGCCAAATGATCATGAATGATAGCTAAGACCCGCGATATCGGAACCGCAACGCTAGGCGGTTCGGTTGCTGCCGGAGCAATCGGGACAATCTTGAGCATGGCCGATGTTCCCTACTCATTTGCTATTGGAGCCCTGATAGGTGGAGCGGTAGGAGCGTACCTACTCTATGGCAAGGTTGGGCATGCCGCACTTGTTGGTGCAATGTCTGGTTTGCTCGGTGTCCCATTCCTCTTAGGCCTGTCCCAAGTACTCGTGATTTTTGAATTGATACCTATACCTCCAGGGCCTCAGCCAGCAATGGCGGAGTTGCAGCTAGAGGTCTTCGTCATTTTTGGCATAGATATCGTAGCAGGTGTCATAGGGGGATCAGTCATAGGAGCCATTCGCCATCCGCAGACGCAATTGCCGCCCCCGCCACCACCGCCTGGGTCCACGCCTGCTCAGGCTAGGTACTGTGTTCAGTGCGGAGCCCATTTGCCCGCGGGGGCCCTGATTTGCCCGCACTGCAATGCTAGGCAACCACAATAAACCGCAGCACTAGACATGTAGTGGGGTCAGCGTATAGTATACTATATCCGTGCGTCGGTCAACCACCGCTAGGATCAGTTCCTTCTTCTCCCGTTCTGCGATCGTCAGAAGCTTTTCCAGTTTCCGCAGGCTCGCCTCTCCGCCCTCGTAAACGATGGATATGAGTCGCCTGAGTGGACCTTTTCCGTAAATATCGAAATCAAAGTTTCCACCGGATTCTCTGACAATATAACCCCTATCTCTCAGATCCCGATAGACTAAGTATTTGATCCAGATTTCGGGTTTGACGAGGGAGAATTTCCTGACGAGGTCTCGCAAGTTAACTTCTTTTTCGTCCTTCTTTGTAGAGACGTGGATTTTCTGTTTCTCGATGAGGTAGAAGGACTCGTAGGGTGTGAAGTAGAGTCTGTCCTTCTTGAGGTCTCCGAACCCCCTGTCCCGGAGTTCCATGAGGTCAGATTTGTAGGGTATGTACACACCGTGCGCATCAGAGAATGCGCTCCAAGGGGTAAACTGAGGCTTCTCCTCCGCTTGAATAGGAGGTTTGGCACTCTGCGGAGGCGGCGCGCTATTCTCCATGAAGACCACTTGCCAAGCGAAAAGACGCCGTTGGCTTAATGCTTTTGCAGCAGGCGAAGCTGTTTGATGAGCATGACGAGAGGTTGAGTTTTCGTTACCGCGTTTCGCAAATTACACAACAAAAATGCATTTAGTCATGGGCTGGGTCCCTTGACGCACATTAGCTGCGAAGGTTAATTCTGGCGTCGCTACTGGTTTGGGCTGGTAGGGCGTTGTTGCGTATGAAGCCAATGTCGGAGTTGCGAACGATTGAATGGGTAGGCAACAAAGTACGTATGATTGACCAGACGAGGCTTCCGTACCATCTCGCGCTTGTCACTTTCAGTAACTATCGGCAGGTGGCTAGGGCCATCAAGGAAATGGTGGTACGAGGGGCACCCGCTATTGGTGTTGCCGCAGCAATGGGCCTCGCGCTTGCAGCTGACGCAAGCCGAACCAAGAAACGAGACAGATTCATGCGCGAGCTAAGCACAGCAGCGGAAGCTCTCAAACAAAGCCGACCGACTGCCTGGAATCTGTTCTGGGCAATTGACAGGGTTATGCAGGTCGCAGAGACAGCAGGCGAGCCGAATGAAATCGCTGACAGAATTATTGCGGAGGCGAAGCGAATGGCGGAATATGATGTGGAGACTAACCGAAGAATCGGTGAATTCGGCTCGGCGCTGCTCAAAGATGGAGACCAGGTTCTAACTCATTGTAACGCTGGAACGTTGGCCACTGTGAGCTACGGCACAGCTCTGGCTCCGATTCGTACCGCCATGAATCAGGGAAAAATGGTGCGAGTCATTGCGACCGAGACACGTCCTAGGCTTCAGGGGGCAAAATTGACGAGCTACGAGCTTTTGCGAGATAGAATTCCTGTGACTTTGATAGTTGATGGCGCAGCAGGCTACGTGATAAAAACAGGGAAGGTCAGCGCGGTGATCGTTGGGGCTGATCGAGTGACAAGGAAGTTCGTGGCAAACAAAGTTGGGACGTATATGATTGCTCTTGCAGCTCAGGCAAATCATGTTCCGTTCTATGTTGCGGCGCCTTCGTCGACATTCGATCTTAGAACCGGTCATGAAGATGTAGAGATTGAAGAACGGAGCGCACAGGAGGTAACCCACATCGAAGGAAAACGCATTGCCCCAAAGGGAATCAACGTATTCAATCCAGCCTTCGACCTGACACCGGTAGAACTTGTGACAAGTTTCATTACTGAAAAAGGTGTGGTTGGGCCTGAGATGGTTATGGCTGGGAGCCTGCAGCCCGGAACCTAGGTACGGTTAGTTCCATCAAGTTCTTGCAGTGGCTTCTTGCCTACTTGCAGGACGATTTCCACAGGGCAGTGCGTTACGGCTTCAATTTTGTTCTTCCATTCGGATCCCATCCCGACCAGTGCGTACATGCCAGTTACTTCGCTTTTGGCTTTTTGGACGATCCGGGTTAGAGCGATTTGTGTCTCTCCACTATCAATGACGTCGTCCACAATTAGGACGCAGTCACCTTTCCTAAATGCGTCCCTTGGAACGAAGAGGCTGATCATGATTGCTGTTTTGCTGGGAATGTAGATTTCTTCGATGAACTCGCGGACGCCCACTTCCCTCTGCTTTTTCGCGATCACGAGTCCGACGCCGAGCCTGTGAGCAAGAAGTGCAGCCAGCGGTATACCGTCCACGGCTGCGGCCAGAATCTTGGTGATTCGCATTCCAGCGAAAGCATTCACGGCATGTTGAACGGCGCGTTCAAGGAGAAGGGTGTCTGAGATTAGTTTGGTGTTGTCGAAATACCCTGAATCATCGAATCGGATTCTTTGCTGAATCTCGCCTTCAAGGCGCATGATTTTCTGGAGTGTGCGGTTAATGTTCTGAGCCCTGTCGATTGTTGGGAGCACGTGCCCCTTCACGTACCGGCTCAGTACGGTTTCTGGCAGGCCGATGATTTGTGCGAGTTCCCTGTAAGTGTAGTAGTTCTTGGCTAGGTTCAGGAGCTCGATGGTCATCAGCTTGTACTTCAGGTCGGATATACGTGAACCTGTTCTCAATGTCACGCCTTCTGCAATTGCTTTGACAAGTTAGGACATGCACATGCCCATGCTATGGGGTATTAATACTTTCGACACGAATTGACACAAAGAGTACGTCGACTATTGCCGGGTATCGACAGTTCCTTGGCTATCTTGATACCTGCCATGGTACGGTCGTAGCGTTTTCGTGCTAAGGGGGTGAAAGGCGATTTGCAGAAATCTGTCACCCTTGTTCATGTTGAATGGTGCCGTTCCGGCGTTGTAAAGTGCTATCGTCAACTGGCCGCGGAATCCCGGGTCGACCAAGGCTAAGCTTGCGAAGATTCCCGCGCGAGCCAGAGATGACCGAATATGCAATGTCCCTGCCATATCCTCCCCCAACTCAACACGCTCGAGGGTTGCCACCAGGTGATGCTCGTGAGCTTCCATGTGTAATTTGGCGGCTAATCTCAGGTCGTAGCCCGATCCGTTCAGGCTTGACGAGTCGAAGGGGTTGATCACGAGTGAACCGTCCTGAACGCGTTTCTCGATTTCCACATCTGACAGAAGAGTCATTGAAAATCCGGCTTGCGTTATCTAGAGTCTGCAGCTAACTGTCTTGTCCATGTGCCAACCTATAGATTCATCTTGTACTATTGCTGCGTGATGCTTTGGGCCCGTAGTCGAGCCAGGATTAAGACACAGCGACTCCAATGAGTCGTGTAGGCCTTCGGTGCAAATGCGGGGAAAGCCTGGGATCCGGGGTTCGAATCCCCGCGGGCCCGCCACCTGTTTTCCAGCAAGCGAATCCCCTACTCGCGAAAGGAGTCTGCGAATAGTACAAATACTAAGGTATCTTCTCACACGAAAACTGTAACTGAGATCTGGTGGGACAGACGCGCAAAAAGTTGCTAACCATTGGCCTTCTCATACTTCTCGCCGGAGTGTACCTGTTTGAGCAAGGGCCTCAAATGCTCACTCCGATAGCCGAAATGTTCGGGTTAGTAACATACACCCCAATCGTGACCCCTGTGATAGCACCAACTCTGTTCGCGGTTCCTGCCTCGAACTACACTGCCCTGTCAGAAACTTTGAGCGGTGACGTCCAGGTCAAAGGGTCGTTGGAAGTTAGTGACGGTCGTGAGATTGCTTTCTACGTTATGGATGCTGGGAATTTCTCAGAGTGGCACGCGGGTCAACCCAGCGCCATTTTGCTTGCCAAGACCTTGGCGATAACATACAACTTCACCTTCACTCCCAAAGTCTCGGGAACGTACTTCTTCGTATTCGATAACCAAGATACGACTCGCCGGACTGTAATCTTCAGCCTCAACACCGTTGAGGTTCTTGCGGTACTGAGCCCTATTGTCGAATACGCTGGATATGAGGCGATGCTGTTGGGAATCGTGCTTTCTATAGCGGGGATTAAGACTGGAAAGAAGAAACCGGTACAACAAAAGACATTGGCGGAGGGGCTGTGGAATTGTAGGTTCTGCGGAGTGGACAACGCAGGCAGCGATGTGTTCTGTACAAAATGCGGGCGTTCGCAACAGTAGTCGGTTTGAGGTCTTAGCCTATGTTCGTTGGGGAGTTTTGTTCAGTTTTCCGGAATATTGCGTAGAAGAGGGTTATGGACATGACGTACAAGATTGTGCAGAGGTAGAATGGCAAGCTGAGGTTGCCCGCGTTCAGTAGCGAGCCACCGACGACAGTGCTTGCTGCGTTCGGTAATCGCCAGATCACCACGTTAAGCGAGGACGCAGTTGCCCTTTCGTCCTCTGCAATCATGTTCATCAGAAATGTGTCGCCGAGGGGGCTGGACATGTTCATGAGAACTGCACGAATGACGTAGAGGGGTCCGGCGATCATTGGGCTTGGGCTGAATGGGATGGAGAGTAGGAAAATGGTTGAGAGCCCCTGAGTCACAACGATTCCTCTAATCAAGCCTATTCGTTTAGCGATGCTCGGTGCCGCTAGGGCGGTTAGTCCCATTATGATGCTCGATGCTGCGACGAGAGGCCCGCTGAAGACGTCTGTCACATTGAAGCGAAGATAGAACCATGTCGGTATTAGTGGAATGATGAGTCCTGCTCCCAAGCCGATCATCAGGTTCGCGGTTGAGAATTTAGCTATGATTCCAAGCGATTTGCGAGGCAGTATACCCTTACGTGACGTCTTCGGCTTGATGTTGACTGCCCAACGTGAAACCGTAAGCGGGGTTGCGAGGCATATGAGTCCAAGTGCAACGAAAGTCAGTCGGTGCGCTGTCAACAGATCCATTGGCAGCAGCGGGAATAAGCCGGGCACGAATGTGCCAACACCGGAAGCAATCGTGAAGGTCATGAAGGACAGGCTGAATGTGGCAGCCCTAACATCGGCGGTCGTTGTATCCGCAAGGTATGCGTTCCATGTGGACAGGTACATGGCCTCGCCTATGCCGCCTGCTATGGCTGAAAGTTCTAGCAGGAGGATGTCTGCTGTGATGCCCGGAACTATGATGATGAAGCTCGTGAGAAGTCCTCCGACTAGCATTATGCGTTTGCGGCCGTAACGGTCAGAAAGCACAGCGAACGGGATGCTGAAGACCACGGTAGTTAACCCGAAAATCGTCAGGAGGGCGCCCAGATAAGTGACAGATATGCCTTCTAAGGGGAGAAAGACTGCTATGGCTACTTCGTAGAAGCCCAACCCTAGCGCCAAGGGGCTTGCACCCAAAACGACGCGGACAGTGTTTTTCGGGACACTTCCGAATGGGTGCATCTGCATTGGCCACTTACCAGGGGTTCTGATTAGATGAGCATGCTGATCGAAAAAAAGCTACGCCATGTTCTCGCGAAGGATCCCTGCGACTTCGGTCGGAAGCAGAGTAGCCTTCCAGTTCAGGTCGACTGCGATGCATTTCAAGTAGCCTTCAGCGGCCAATTCGTTCGTTTCCTTTTTGTTTAGTTGAAACTCGTATGTGACGGTCTTATCGGTGATTTCCTTGACCTTCATTACGACTTCAATGAGGTCATCGTACTTGCAGGCTACCATGTATACACAGTGTGCTTCAACCCTTGGTAGCATTATTCCGTATTTCTCGCGAATTTTGGCGTGAGTTGCACCCAGTGAGCGGTAGAACTCTTGCTCGCAGGCCTCGAAGTACCTGAAGAAGTTGGTATAGTGCATCACTCCCGCTACATCTGTGTCAACCCAACGAACACGAAACGCGTATTTGAAACTCATCGCGGTCAACTATCCCATTGTCCGGCTGAAAGTACTCCATAGATTTAACGAAGCCGTATTGCAAATGCGAAAAGGCTGCGGGATTCTCTGAAAGCTTATAGGGCACGCGCCAGAGGCTTTGGTTTTGTCCCGCGGTAGCTCAGCCTGGTAGAGCTTCCGAGTCGCTCTAACTAGGAGTGACGGAGACGCTGTAGGTGTGCGCCCAAGGCGCGGCCATGTCAGCCTACTAGGCTAACAACCGAAACCGGACTGTCGCTGGTTCAAAGCAGGTGTTACCCTGTGAAAATCCGGCCCGCGGGACCATTATTTTGATGGTCGTGGGATCGGGGCTCCATTCTCCTTCAAAAGCAGAAGCCGTTCTTGAAGAGTTGTATGTGGTGGACAGGTACCAAGGGCTTTCCATACTAGGAATTTCGTATTCTTCGACAGATTGGCGAATCCCACTCTCATCATCCAGTAATGTAGCTGCTTACGACCCTTAATCCATATCAAGTGAAGTGGTACTCGACGCATCTGCTTGCTTTGGTATACACTACTATAGAAACGAAAACCCAGGTTCTTGAGCAAGCGAGTGGTGCCACTTGCGAGCGAGGGACTGCATGTTGAGAAGTTCAAAATGGGATCAGAGTATTCGGATCTTGCGTTCTTGCCAAATGAGAGTGAGCCGTCCGTGTCAAAGAGACCTCTCAAACAAGCTGAGTAGAACGATTTGTCATTGGAGTCCAGGAGAACGTCGGGTATACGGGCTCTGTACTTGGGCCCAACTGGCAATCCAAGAATCTTGGATTTGAAATAGAATACGGCCATGGAGCCGTACATCAGGTTCAGTTCTGACTTTTCAGGGCGCTCGTAAGTGCTACCTCGAAGATTGTAGAGCCGGGAAACAAGCGTCGAAACATGCGAAAGGAGGTAATCGCGGTCTTCTCTGTTATGCCCTGTATAGATCCATCGATACTCTGTTCCTCCACGTTTCGGCCTGCAGAACTTCAGTTGGCCGTCACCCAAATGAATCCCGATTTCCTCCGCAAGCTCTATCGACATTTCTTTGGGGATCGTAACCTGTCTTCGGTCATCATTCCAACTGCGTGGCAGTGTCGAAGGAATCGGAGGCCTCATCCTTGCATATCGCTCCAAGAGTGTGAGTAATTGCGACTACTAATGCGAGAGAGCTAGGTGAAACGAATCTGGAATCGTACTAGTCCTACCGTGCAGTATTCAATGAAGGACAGCTGTAGTCCTGTACCTTGATGGTATGGGGAGTTCAGCTTACTAGGCGTACAACGTCTGAAACCGGAGTGTCGCTGGAGAACCGTTCAATGGTTCGGCGAATTCAAAATGGAGTGCATAACTCTATGAAACTCCGGCCCGCGGGACCATAACCGAGCTGTAAACGAAACCGTGTTCAATGACTCTTTCACCCTGAGAGCGGGTTCGTTTCCTGATTCTACGTGGTCGGTTTGGATACCTTGTAGAGAAACAGCTTGCGCTCAAGACCACCACTGCTTCCTATTGCGACTTTTTCAGGTGTGAAGCCTGGGAGCTCATAGTCAAGAGAAACGATTCTGGCGCCCTCTTTGAGTTCCTGTTTCAGTTTGGGTGCTAGCTTCGAGTTCACGCTATCTGAGAGGTAGATGATGACGGCGTCGGCAGGGGAAACGTCGACGTCCATGAAGTCTGCTTGGATTACTTGTGCTTCGATGCCGGTGGATTTTACGCGTTCCTGAATTCGGGAAACTCGTTCGGGGTCGATCTCGATTCCAACAACCTTCGCCCCGAATTTTCGTGCAGCTTCGATTAGAATGCGTCCGTCACCGGCTCCCAAGTCGTAGATTGTCTCCCCGCGTCGAATTTGGGCGAGCGAGAGCATCTGGTGCACTATGGATTTTGGTGTTGGAATGTATGCTACGTCTAAGTCTACCACTCTATTCGTCCTCGTCGCAAATTCATTTCAGGTCTTCGAGGAGTTGGCGACCCAGAGAAAGAAAGCTAACGCTTCCTCCTGACCGATCGCCTTCGCTTGCGCTTCGAAGGTTTCCTCCGCAGAAACAGCACGAAGGAGGCGGCAGACGCCGCGACGACAGTGATGAGCAATGTCACTTCATACAGCCAAATCGGAGCTAACACATTCAAATCCAGAAAACCTGTGGAGCCACCAAAATACGGGTTGCCATTGACTGCAACTGTCAGGTTGTGTTCTCCGAGCTGATACCATCCGAAGGCGAGTGTGATGTTCATTGTTCCATCGACAAGCCTTTGACTTGTAATGAGTTTGTTGTCGAGCCAAATGTCGGCTTGGAGGTTCGGGAGTAAGTTGCCGAATTCATCTGTGGCTTTGACGGTAATTGTGCTAGGCTGAGCTGCCTGCATGTTTGGTGAACTGGAGAACTGTATTCTGGTGGCAAGCTTACCCAAGTTCAGGGTTGTCAGCTGGTCGCTGCCCGCAAGGTAGAGATTGCCAAACTTGCCACCTGTAAACAAGAAGCGAATGTAGTATTCACCGGGCTTGAGTGCGAAGTGTTCTTCAAAACGTGCAATGCCTTCGTTGTCGGTTTGGTTCGTATCGATGTCATACCATTGTTCGTGGTCGTAATACTGAAGTTTCACTGGCAGTCCTGAAAGCCTGTTGCCAGATAGGTCTGTAATGGTGGCTGATATTGTTGCTTGCCGTAGGTAGGTGGCGTTTACGGAGCGAGGTGGTATGATCTGGGTGTTCTGGAGGGTGAGGCCTGATAGTTTTTGGTTGGCTACGAGCACTGTGAAAGTATCTGCAGTTCTGGATTGGATGGTAATGAATACGTGCCGGGCCGGGTCTTCGAAGGTTTCTCCGACTTGGTAGGGGGCATCGTTCAGCGTTTTGGTTGATGTGTTCGCGTCCATGACTTGAACGATTCCGCCGCCAGTGTCGCGTGATTCATCTATTCTCGTGATTAGGACGCCTGAGCTAGGAAGGCTGTCGTCAAACCCCACCCTGTCACGGAGTTCAACCATGTAATAGTCGGTAGAGCTGTTGGTTGTTATCTTGATTGTTCGAGTTCCGGAGCTTGTTTCTAGCGGGTGGAGTGTTTCACTTTGGATGGAGAGGTTGCCTGTGGAAAGTTGAACGCTGTCTGGCAGAAGCCATCCCAACTTGACTCTACTCCACGCCTCAAGCTCTGCGGGCGAGGTGCCCGGAGGATTGCCCAGCCACAACCCAGTTGCCATAAGGGACCACCTCCCCACAAACGGATCTGGTGTGTTAGGGGCGGCGTTCGCGTCGTATAGATCTAGAAGGCCTAGCAAGTGCCCGTACTCATGCGTATAGACACCTAATGGAGAATGCCCGTGTGTTTCCATCTCAGGGGCTATTGCGGCGGCGTTGACGACGGCCCCGTTGTTTGCTTGAATCTGCAGGTCATACCAGTAAGCCTCGGACCAAATGTCGTCGGATGTGGATGCCGCATCCTCTTGTCCTGCTCCTGCGTGAACCACAACGATCTTGGAGTACGCATTGAAGTCAACATCCGCTTCGGCTGCTGTGATTGCGTCTCTGATCAATTGGACAGGGTTTGCATCGCTTCCCGGCTGCGATGGGTTGAGGTCAGCGCCGTAGAAGGACATAGGGTTAGGAAGCTGATACCAGCCTACGGTTTTCCCGATAACTTGGATTTCGCCGTATGAAACGTCGGAGTAGTATTTCGCCATCTGGTTGAAAATCATATTGTCAATTGCAGTTTTGTTGGCCGTGTGTTTGACATCGGAGAATTCAACTAGAATCGCAAGCGTGTTTTGTGGACCTGAGGCAGGGGAGACTGGAGGGTAGTACTGAGGTCCAACGCCCTTCACCCCCAGAAGGTTGGGGCGCATTGCGGCTGCGTAGTCAGGACGCATGGACGAGGCTAATACGCAGAAGAGAAAGACCACGGCGATGAGTACTTTTGAGGTTTTCATTCCGACAGGACCCGGTTGCTAATGGGAGAAGGTCAAACAGGAAACAACCCGAACACTTTAAACTCTCTTGAGGATTTGTATGAAACCGGGCCCTGGTCGTTCAGTGGTCTAGGATGACGGCCTGTCACGTCGTCGACGCGGGTTCGAATCCCGCCCAAAGGAGCGGAAAGAATCTTCTCCTGGCGAGGGGCGCCAACCCGCGTACCCACGACTACTCATCAAGGCCGGACAGCTTTTTCATGTCCATGTTGCTGAGTTTCTTGCTTTTGCAGCGGGGGCAGGAGGGTTCTTTGGCGTTTGTGAGAAATTCGTAGCTGCAATCATTGCACGCGTAGAAGGCCGCTTTGTCCAAGATTGTACCCGTGTTTCACTGTGTTCTTACTCAGTCATTAAATATCATTTTGCTGGTTTTGCTGGCGGTTTTGATTTACCATGATGCCAGTTAATGAGAAGGATGTCGTAGCGGCAATCGAGAAAGTGAGCCCTGCGGTCGTGTCCATCGCAACCCTTAGGGTCATTCAGGAGAACCTGTTTGATGCTGTTCCAGTTCGCGGCTTGGGCTCGGGTATTATTTTCGATTCTAACGGTGGGATACTTACGAACCACCATATCGTTGAGGACGCTGAGAGGGTTCAGGTGGTTACTGCGAACGGGAAGAAGTTCCAGGGAGAGGTGTTGGGCTCTGATGCGATGTCGGATGTGGCTGTGGTCAGGGTGGATGGCGAGGGATTGCCTGCCGTTAGGCTTGGGGATTCCGATAAGTTGGTTGTGGGTCAAATTGCGATCGCAATCGGTAACCCGTACGGGTTTCTTCTACCCGGGCCGACGGCGACGGTTGGTGTAATCAGTGCTCTGCAACGGCATCTCCACGTTGAGAACCACATGTACGAGGACCTGATTCAAACCGACGCTTCAATCAACCCAGGAAACAGCGGCGGCCCCTTGGTGGACAGCTCAGGCCAAGTCATTGGCGTCAACACGGCTAACATACCGTTCGCGCAGGGCATAGGGTTCGCGATACCAATCAATAATGCGCGGAAGATTGCGAAGGAAATAATCCAGCACGGACGCGTCCCGCGACCGTACCTAGGTATCTCAGGCCTGACTCTGAACCGAGACATAGCCGAATCCTACAATATTCCACACGAGAAGGGAGTGCTGGTGGTTAGGGTGGGGAGGGGTAGCCCAGCCCATAGGGGTGGCATGTCAGCCGGAGATGTGATTCTTGAGGTCGACAAGAAACCTCTGAAGGCTTGGGAGGATTTGCAGCATGTGGTTCAGGAGAAGAAGGTGGGAGAGAGTTTGGAATTGTTCGTGGGCCGCGACCAAGAGCAAGGCAAGATGAACATAGTCCTGGAGGAAGCGGCCAGGTAAATCTTCGTCCTAGCCACAGATTGGCGCCATTTTTCCTTTCTATTATTGTTGAGTAGGGGGGAGGGGGCAGTAGGGCAGTATGGGCCCCATCGTCGTGTTTCGGGATAAGATTTAAGCCAGTCATACTGGACGACAGACCTGAATCCAAACTAGGTTGCTGATTCCTCCGCCCTCCGGGGACTGGATCCAGTACTCCAACCTCTGAGCACCAACCAAGCCACGATTCGGGCTTTCTGGTGTTTTGCTGGCGGCTTGGCCGTAGCCTGTGATTCTTGTCGCGTGATCTTGGTTGGTGTTGTTCTTGAGGAAGAGTGTTCTTCGTATCTGGATTCGACAGCGTGAACTAGATCTGTTGGATGAATTGGCGAAACGCCTCGGGTTGCCCTCTAGAAGCCGACTTACAAACATCGCTCTGCAGTTCTTTTTCGAGCTAAACCATGAAGATCTCCCTGCTGCGGGGCAGAGGCGCAGGGTCAAGATATTGTTGGATCCATCAATCAAAGAAGAACTGGACGAGCTCTCCACATGCTTGCTCATTCGAAAAGCTTACCTGACGAAGATCGCGCTCAACGAATTCACACGTCGTTACCGGGCGACTTCTGTTCAACGAGATCATGAACCCTAGCCGTACGTTAGGCCGCCTAACACAGTTTCGATTCCAGCCACCTTTCGTCAAGGGAATGGATCAGGTCGGGGTTATCTGAGATGGCAAATGAGTCGCATAAAAGCGACGATCCAGAAGTTGACATTCAGCAGGTAATCTGCAAATTAGTGCTAGCTCTGAAGCGATTGGAGGGCTACAATCCGGTTCTAGATCTGCCGCTCATTGAGGAGGTAGCCCGCAGCGCGGCTTTCATCAGACTCGGCGAAAGCTTCCTGATCAATCCGAAATGCTCTCCGGGAACGTACGCCAGTATTTCTGATGGGATAGCGAAGCATGCGTCCAGAATGCGCCAAGCCATGAAGGAGCTGGCAGCTACGAGAGCGGAGCGAATGCGCTACCAAACTGCAACGGCACAAGCCGCGCAGGTCAAAGAGATCGTGGATAAGATCATTCACCAGGAGAATGAGCATGACAGCGCGTGAAAGATTCCGAGAAGAGGTAAGTAAGGCTAAGTGGAATGCGGCCTACTTTGCCGAAATCTTCCTCTCTCTGAGACCGTTTCCATACCAAGTCGACTTTCTCAGGGACGATGGAAAAGAGATTGCCGCGGCATGCGGTCGCCAGGTTGGAAAGACCACCCTAGCCGCAATCAAGGGTTTGCATTTTGCCTTCTTCCATCCAGACGTGACTGTGCTGATCATCAGCTCCACGCTCCGCCAAAGCATGATCCTGTTCGCAAAGATCCGCTCAATGACAGAGTCGAACCCAATTCTCCGAATGAAAGTGAAGAACTCGAACCGGACAACAATTGAATTCGATCACGGCAGCCGAATCGTGGCGTTGCCCTGCGGACCGACCGGTTACAGCCTACGAGGCCACACCGCGGACATGATCATCCTAGATGAAGCGAACTTCGTGCCGGAAGAGATTGTGGACGGCGTCGTAAGGCCCATGCTCATCGCCAAACCCAACTCAAGACTCATCATGGTCTCCACACCTTGGACTCGAAACCATCCATTCTACCGAGCCATCTCTGAGAAGGGTCGAGGATTTCATGTCTACAGATGGCCGACAAGCCTCAGCCCACTAGTCTCCGCGGAGAAGCTTCAAGCCGACCGCAACGCCCTCGACGCTCTCACATTCAGAAGAGAGTACGAAGCCCAGTTCGTCGAAGAAAACGATTCCTATTTCCCAACCCACCTCATCTCGCAGTGCGTAGACGGAAGCTATGAACTCCTGGAGGATCAGGACGTTCTCCAAACCGAACACAAAGGCGTCTTTCACCTGGGCGTGGATTTTGGGAAGCGGGTTGACCACAGTGTCCTAGCTGTTCTTGAGGAATCCGCAGGCCGACTTCAACGCTTAGTCTATCTAAAACAGTTCCCGCTGCAAACAAATTACGCAACGGTAATCGGCTGGATTCGCCGCCTCAACGAGGGTTTCGGATTCGAGAGTGTAACCCTAGACCAGACAGGAGTCGGAGAAGCACCAGTCGAAGACGTGAAAACCTTCCTTCCAAACGCTGAAGGCGTCATTCTGACGAACAAGATGAAACTGGATATTCTATCGAACCTGCAACTTCTCATGCAACATGAGAGGTTGAAGATACCGCTCGAAAAGACCATAATCACCCAGATCAACGAGCAGCAATACGAGATCAATAAGACAGGGGAACTAATCTTCTCACACCCAACCCGATCACACGACGACAAACTCTGGGCTTTGGTTTTTTCAGCTTGGGGAGCCAGAAAACCACCTCGCCCAAGCTTCTTGCCAATAACCCGCTCCTTTGGACTAAGACCCTAACTGATCGAAATGATTGCCGGAACATGTAACGACTCAGCCGGTGACCACTTTGGGTCTATGGGCAATCTTGTCAGGATCGCTGATTCTCGGGTCTTGGAAAAGTTTAGGTAGTCTCACCCCTTGCTCGTGTGGTAGGGCCCGTAGCTCAGTCAGATCCACGCAAAATGGATCCTAGATAGGTAGAGCATCGGAAACACCGTGCAATTCCACGGGTGTTGGTGATGCTTTTACCCTGGGTTTCTGGAACCTTAGGGAAGCCACCCGAAAAGACACCGCTTAACCGCGGTCTTGGGGAAGGGTCCCGGGTTCAAATCCCGGCGGGCCCGCCACCTTCACTGAGTGGCTGTACCATTTTCTTGATGCCAGCAGGACAAAGTCCTCCCGCGAGTAGCCACCATCAGTCTTACGTGAGCATATGCCAGGATTTTTTCTGGTTTGGCGTTTGGAGCGAGCTGTCGTCAAAGACACCGCTCCCTTGACCACACTAGAACAATTCCTCAGCCCGACTTGTATTCTGCAGCGCAGGGCCCGTAGTTTAGTCAAGGTGAGTCCGACTGTTTTCGTACACTTTTAGTGGGTGAGTGGCGTGACTGAGCCTAGGCAACGCGGAAGGCTATCTCAGCGCAAAGTCTCTTTAGTAAATCCAAAAGCTAGTCGTTTCGGGTCTATTATGAGCCCGCAATTCATCCGCTCCAAAAGAGCTTCCAATCTTAGCAAATCCGTGGAGCTTGAGGCGTTCCTTGGTTCCTGCAGAAACGATTGGCTAAAAGAGAAAGCCGAAGAGGCATTCACAGAAATAAAAGCTCATTATGAAATTGGCGACAAGGTCCAGAAGGACAGATGGCCGCGCTATTACGTCTTGACATGGGGATCAACAATCTGTATGTTCATAAGCTTGGGCGCGACTGGCGCTTAACCTACTCGCTCGTAGCAGATGAAGTAGGAATCATGGCCTTCTGCCTTGAAATCCTGACACACAAGCAATATAACAAAAGGTTTGGTTACGGGAACACCTAGCGCACGCGGATGCTTTTCGCCAATGCCCGCTTTAACGTGGCGTTGTCAGCGAAGACCCAGACGATTTCACGATCATTCAAGATTATTTTGTTGCTTGCTAGCAAGTACTCTATGACACGGTTGAAAGTTTGGTATTGTACCTTGCGCGGGAGGCTTTGCCACAGGGCCTTCTTGGTCGGATAGTTTTTCGCTTTGTGTATGGCTTCTTCCACCATCAGTATGGTTCCTAGTGTGGGTTCGTGGGCGTTTTTCACCATCAGACATTTCCTCTCCCTTAGAGTTACTACTACAGTAGACTACTATGGTAATGTGCTATTTATACATAATTGTATATTATACAAGTATGTATAATGCTTTAATTGTCGGAAAACGCTATGCCCGCCACATCCATCAAGGGTTGTCATGAAGATTTTGCTCAAGATCCCTGATCTCATGATGTTGGTGGGTTCAAATCCCACCGGCCCAACCATCTCGTCTGTGTAATGACCGTTCTTTCACGAGAGTATAATTGAGTCCATCATTTGTAGGCCCTTCCTCTGAACTCGACAGCGAGAACGGCAATCGTTTTGGATTCCCAGTCGACCTCATACTCGATGCGGATTTCTCCTATTCGTATTCTGTAGGTGTCATGCATCCCAGCCAGTTTCCTGACATCGTATTCAGGAACTGGCGCTGGATTCTGACTCAAAGCCTCTAAAACCAGCAGGACTCCACGCGCGTAGTGGCTAGGTATACGCCTAAGCGACTTCCTAGCACGGTTTGAAATAATGATTTCGAACAGGAGAGCTACGCACCGAGTTCCTTTCGGAGCTGGCCTAAGGTGACGTAGCGGCCCTTCTCAACCTCTAGCCGACCCTGTCGGATCAGTTTTCTTTCTCTGGCAGTCACTCGCTCTTCCGGAAGTAGGGCCGCCCTTAAGCGAAGAAGCTCTATCTTCACGTCGTCAAGCTTCGTGATTACTTTACGCAATTCAGTCTTGGTTACTGCCATTAGATTATCCCGCACATCTGCAGTCTAACCAACTAGTAAAAGAATCTGGCGTCTGGCAGAGCCTTATCTCCTTCCTCCTACGGGGTGGGTATTCTACTTAGAAACGTGATTAGTCCCACAATTGGTGGGTTCAAATCCCACCTGCCCCAGCACTTTCCTGTTTACCCGTTGCCGTCGAGCATTGCACCTACTCCATTGGAGGTCGGCATGTGATGTGCTGGTCGGTGATGCTTTTACCTTTTCGGGAAACGTAAACCCAGGGAAGCCACCCGAAAAGAAACCGCTTAACCGCGGTCTTGGGGAAGGGTCCCGGGTTCAAACCCCGGCGGGCCCGCCAACTCCCTGTTCCTCATGAATGTCCGCGTGAATCCGAACAGCCTTCTTGCTGGGGCCCTGCAGATGATGGTCGAGAAGAATGGAAGCTTTTGCATCTAAGCCAGATTAGCTCAGGCGTTTCCCGCATACTCCGCAATGATGTGCATATGCTGGGTTCACGTTCCCGCATTTGGGGCAGGTTCCACCCACCATCATTGGTGTCCTGGGGAGTGGTGTCCCGCAGCTGAAGCAATAGCTATTGAACGGGGGGTTCCAGGTGCAACATATCGTGCAATAGGAAGAAGCGACCATGATACTCAGTCCAACCTGTAACCCTCAAAAGGGCATCCGAATAAAATGTTTGCCTTAGCCCATGGTCATGCATCTGCAATTCATATGGAAGGAGGACGCAAAAATCGGCTTGGTCAACGGGAACTGACCTACTGGATTTGGAGTTTGTTTCCTTTCTTGGAGAACATCGACCCCGTCTATCTTCTCCAGCCCATAATCACAATCGCGTTCAGCATTGGCCTGGTTGTTTTCTGGCACTACTGGCGCAGTTTCACGAGAGGCGCACTGATCTATTCCCTCCTTGCCTACGGGGGAGGAATACTGATCAAAATAGTCCTCCAATCCTTCACAGCCAGTGCGTTTGTGGCCCGGTTCGGGGAGAATCCGTACATTTTGGGGGCGTACTTTGGGCTTCAAACTGTCGTTTTTGAAGTAGGTGGGGCGTTCTTGGTAGCGACTTGGGCGGTTTCCAAAGGCAAGCTCGCGGCCAAAGACGATGAAGGCTACGGACTGGGACTAGGGCTATGGGAGAACGCAGTAGTGGTCGGTGGGTTTGGTTTGCTGAACCTTTTGATAATCTACTTAACATTCGCGTCCGGAGGATCTACAGCTGAAGCCCTACGCGCAGTAGTTGTCAACTCCAATCCTGAACTTTTCGCGCCACCAGTCCAAGCTTTCACGACGGTGGGATTTGGCTTGTTGGAGCGAGTGTCGTCGCTCATATTCCATTTCGCGTGGGGGCTTCTCTGCGTGCTTTCAGCAGTCACTCGTAAACGACTATACTTCGTAGTGGCGTTGCCGATGGGGCTCGTGGACTTTCTCGTTCCATTTTCCAAAATCCTAACGATTCCAGTCTTCGAAACAAGCGTCTTCATTCTAGCTGTCCTAGCTCTCCAGTTGTCCCTGTATGTGACGAGGGGAGATCGACAACCACCTCAAACATAGGTGAGCTTGCTGTCCCTCTCACTGATTTTCACCGTGACCCATATGCTCCATTTCGTGGTGGTATTGCTCAGGCGTCATTAGGCTTTGGAATGCGCGGTCAACAACCTCGCTCAAGGCAGGATGAATATGCATCGCATCGAGCAAAGGCCGCGCGCTCTGCTCAGGCGTATACATCAAGTTGATGATTTCCTGAATCAAAACCGACGCTGAAGGTCCAATGATGTGCGCACCAAGAATCCTGAGGCCGTTCTTTTCGAGAATAACCTTGACGAAATAGTCTTTCACTGCCATGGCTTCCCCTTTAGCTGTGTCTTGGTAACGCTGAAATCCGATCAGAGTTCCTTCAGACCCATATTTCTCGATGGCTTCATTCTCTCTGAGTCCAACAGCCGCGACCTCGGGGTATGTGAAGACCGCGTGCGGAACGGCATGGTAATCTACAGGGATTCTGCGACTCAAAACCGCGTTATAAAACACTATCCGGGATTCATAATTACCTACATGTTTGAACAAGTACTTACCATGAGCATCGCCGAAAGCCCACACGTTGGGTAGTGAAGTTTCCAAGAATTCGTCGACCAACACCCACCCCTTTTCGTCAGTCTTGATTCCTCCCTTGTCAGGGTGGAGTATGTCGGTTGTCGGTCCACGTCCTGAGGCAATCATGATTTCTTTCGCAGTGATTGTTGTCTTCTCTCCTGTTTTGTGGTCAACGGCAAGTAGGGATTTTCCGCCGGGTTCGTTCTGTGCGGTCATAACCTCATGGTTTGTGAGAATCGTCATGTGTTTGCTGAGTTCCCGCTTGGCTAGGGCTGAAACCTCAGGCTCTTCTTGGGGTAGGAATTGTGGGTTTCGGCCGATGATTGTGACCTTTGAACCCATCGCGGACAGAAAATGGCCATACTCGGCGGCGATGTACCCACCGCCTACGATGGCTATGCTTTCTGGCAAAGTGGTTTCGTAGAGTATAGTATCGCTTGTCTTGTAACCAACTTCATTCAAGCCTTTGATGGGAGGAATGATGGGCTTTGAGCCGATGGACAGAAGAATCATCTTGGATCTGATAGTCTCTTCTCGCACCTTCAGTGTATACCGGTCAACGAATTCAGCGACGGCGTGGTAATAGTCGATGTTCGGCGATTCGCTCAATCCTTGCCTGATTGAGTTGATGTCGCCATCGATTAGAGTTCTCATGCGCTTCATGACCTTGCCAAAATCAACGTTCCGTATTGCCACGTCTATGCCAAAGGTTCCGGCACGTTCGATCTCACGAACAAGTTCGGCTGGGTACAGTAGTATTTTTGATGGGATGCAACCTCGTGTTAGGCAGATTCCTCCAGGTTCATCTTTGTCGATTACTGCTGCCTTGAGGTCGGGGCTCCTTTGGATCATCCCATCAAGAACGTTCATCGCAGAGCCGGTGCCGATTGCAATCACATCATACTCTTTCATGGCCTCAGTGAAGAATCAGCGAACATAACAGACTTTTCTTGAACACACTGAAGACCAGCAGCACGCTCTATCAGCAGCTTGGAAAAAGGACCGAAGTTCGTCCCCGTCGGTTCGAGAACGAGGCATACGCCTATCTTCGCGAAGGAACTTGATGATGGAGTGATAGTTGACGCTTGGTTAAGTGGACTATTGGACTATGCGCTATTCTTTGCGGGTCGCATTTGTTGCGAGTTGGAAGTCTGTGGCCCATTTGATGAGTTGGCTCATGTGGTTTTCTGCGTTGAATTTGTAGGCTTGAGCGTTGCCCAATTTTCTTGTGGTCGACACCCACCGGAGTTCTTGTAGGTGCTTGAGGCAGTTCTTAGCGGTTTTGAATGTCAGCCCAGTGCCTTCTGCTATGATGGAGACCGTGAACTCCGCGCTGCCTAGGAGAAGACTTTGGTCCAGGATCCGCGCCATCGGAATCCCCCTACCCATTACAGTCACGAAGGGGCCCGCGTCAAAGTATTCGTCCTTCTTACTCGCTCTCACAGCTTCCACCATCATCATGATGATGACAATAACTTAATAAATGCTTCCAATAACATGGTAGCGATTTCCAATGTCTACCGAGGAGCGAACGAAGCTCGCTAAGGGCTTCGTAATGAACAAGATGTATTCCCTCGGATTAATCGGCGGGAGACACACTTCCGTAGATAACCTTCCGAAAAGCTGCCCGCATGAACTGGAACAAAACGTGAAAGCGGCAATCGACGAACTCCGCAAAGAAAAGCTTCTGGTAATCAAGCCAACAAGCTACGGGCAACAAGCCTCCGCGACGATGGCCGATCTAGGTCGGAATTACGCGAATGCCTATAGGGAACACGTCAACCTGCCCGAGACCGATTTCAATCCCACAAAGAAAGTTGAAGCGTCCCCGCTGACCAAGGAGGAATTGAGGAAGCTAAGATTCAAGAAGTGAGTTCCGAATCGGACTTGGGTGGGTACCGTGCCTCCACTTATGTTGAACTAGTCATAAGTTTCGTCTCAGTGAGATAATTTTGAGGCCTCTCAACACAGAGACATGCACACACTTGAGATGGGGGGCCCTTCCTTCTTTACAGTTATCGCTTCAATTGATCAGAGGATTCCGACACACACCTCAAAGGTGAGTGAGATCGCAGCTCAGCCTTCCTCGTTACTTGAGAGCGCGTGTTCCCCTCACTTTTCATGAAGCGAAAAATGTCATGGGGGTGCGACTTTGGCTAGGGTTCTTGCTAATTCTACGCAGGGCGCGGCGTCGTACTCTCTGAGTAAGGTCATTTTCGAGGCTTCAATGGAGCCTTCCGCGTGAATTTGCAGGATCTCGTTGTACCCTCCGAAATCTGATGCTGTTAGGTCACGAACCAGGTTGATTACCCTAAGTCTGTCTTCCGTAGTCACCGTTTTCTTTCCTCCGAGGTACTTGCGCAAGTACGGTCCAATTTCGGGGGAGCGTAGGTCCTCTTCAGAAGGCCCAGTGACCGTCAAACCACCAGTCAAATCTTGCACGAGTGCCACGTGTTGATGGTAGTTCGTCGCGAAATGCCATTTGGCGATGTTCGAGTAGACTGGGTCTGGGACGGCTAGACCCTCAACCATTCTGCAGTTTAGCGCCGCTTGCTTTGTCAAGCCCTTGACGGTTTCAGAATAGGCAATGAGGCGCGCCAATTTTTCCCTAACATGAGAAGCTTCGCCAATTCCGTTCATTTGCGCCATCAAAATTCCCGCTCCCACCAGTAGGTCTAGGAGCGGCGCCTTGTACGAAACGGCAGTGAACCGGTGGTACTGAACAAACCTCAAGGCGAGAGGGCCTGCAAATTGCACCTCGCCATTCATGAAGACTCTCTCCCACGGCACGAATACGTCATCAAATATGGTCACCGACTCGACCATGTGGTGTTGGGAGCTGATCGGATTGTGAAATTCTGAGCCCGTGGTGCCTCCGAAGGGGCTCGCAACCAGCTTCACTCCCTTCGTATTGGCTGGTACTGCAAACGCTACGGCATACTGCTTGTCCTTCTCCCCGAAGTTGCGTGTGGGAATTACCATGATTTCGTTGACGCAAGGTCCGTAAGATGTGTGCGCCTTGGCGCCCCTCACGACGATGCCGTCTTTTCTTTCTTCAACCACGCGGACGTAGTAGTCCTCATGTTCCTGTTCCGAAGGACCAAGGGAACGGTCACCTTTAACATCGGTCTGCGCGACAGCCATAGCCAAGTCATTCTTCATGCAATAATCATGATACTTCGAAACCCGCTTGAAGTAGTCAGTCCCAAGCTTCGCGTCCATCTGTTTCGAAATAATGTTCATCGCGAACAAGCAGTCAGTTCCAATTTCCTTTATCAGAAGAACTACCGTACCGCCTAGTCGTGTTCCCAAATCGATGATGCGGCTTCTTTCAAGCAGGTCTTGGGCGTTCTGCGGGATTTTGAAGTATCGGCTATACCGGTCCTTTCCATTCGGCGTGAATGTGACAGAATCGCGATGCTGTGGGTTCTCAGGAATTTCGAACTCAAGTCCCAAGTGTTTGATAATGGTGTCGAAGAACGGGTGAGTCGTGACGTCAGAGACTCTTTTGCCTTCGAAGTAGACCTCTCTGTCATCCTGCAGACTCTTGATGAATTCGGGTTTTGTTCTCAAAATGTTCCGCTGCTGAGATGCTTTGCGGAATGAGGAAACATATAACATTGAACAGGTCTTTTCGATTAATCTATGGAAGTCAGTGGCGCAGAGGCATTCCTTAACGCCGTTGTGGCCGAAAGCGTTGATTTCGCTTTTGGTATACCCGGAACTCACATCCTACCAATAATAGAACTGCTGGAAGAGAGCCCGCTCAATTTCGTGAATGTAAGGCATGAGGCTGGAGCCGCTGCGATGGCGGACACCTATGGGCGCTTGACAGGCAGACCGGGCGTGTGCCTAGTCACCGCAGGACCAGGAGCCACAAATAGCCTCACAGGCGTCGCGCACGCGTTCGCCGCTGCGTCACCGATGTTGCATGTTTCAGGAACTGTCCCAACTACAAGTGGCACGGGAGCCTTTCACGGTGCAGACAAACCGAGATTCCTTGAAAGCGTCTTCGCACCGGTCTGTAAGAGGAGTTGCAGCCTGGGGTCGGTCGCTGAAATTCCTCGAGTAGTTCACACGTGCTTTCAAGAAGCAACTACTGGCAGACGTGGACCAGTTCACCTGGGCCTTCCCCTTGACCTCCTCCTCGCACGGGGCGTCACTGCAAAGCCAAGCCAACGGGTGAAGCCCATTCGTGCTGTTCGAAACCTCGCCCGAACAGCGAAAATTCTGTCTTCGGCAGCGAGACCCGTCATCCTAGTTGGAGAAGAAGCGAGAGGTTTGGGACGTGAAGTAGAGATTTTTGCTGAGAAGCTTCAGAGCCCAGTAATATCAACGATGAACGCTTTGGGAGTGTTCCCTCAAGAGAACCACTTGTTTGTTGGATATGTTGAGCAATTCTGGCGTCTTCACCCCACAGCATTTGATGTCGTCAAAGAAGCGGATTTGGTGGTCTCGATTGGTGCACGAGCAGCTTCGCCTGAAACCAACTGCATAACCTCCGTAGTGGACACTGAATGGCTATTTCTGACCGAGGAAGCTCCGGGGGAGAAGGCGAAGAAAGCCGAGTACGTATCGGGAGACATCAGGAGAAGTCTTGTGGCGCTTGGGAACAAGCTAGAACCTGCACCCAAACTCAGAGAGAACTGGTCACACAAAGCGGTGGCAGGTCTAAGGTCCTACATGGAAGAGCTTGACAGGAATGCTGCAGAGAAATCAAGAATCAGACCAATTCACCCAGCCTATGCAGCCCACAGCCTTCTGCAGTTCCTTCCCCGCGACGGAGTCGTCTGCTCTGATTCCGGAGCCAATGAGATATGGGTCAGAGAATATTTGGGAAACAGAAGAAATTGTGAATACCTCTACTCAGGGACATTCGGTGGCATGGGTTTTTCGTTGCCAGCTGCGATCGCGGCATCCCTGCTGCGCCCTAACACAAGGATCCTGGCGGTGTCCGGGGACGGTGGGTTGCTCATGAGCCTGATGGAGTTATCAACGCTCGTTGAACAGAAATCAAACGCCGTGATCGTTGTTTTCAACGATTCCGCTTACGGTATGATGTGGTTGCTTCAACACCACAAGACAACAAACCTACTTAATCCTGTTAATTTCGCGAAGGTTGCTGAAGGTTTTGGAGTGAAGTCATGGCGCGTAGAAGAACCCGGGAAGTTGAAGGACAGCCTGTCCGAAGCGTTTTCAGTACGTGGACCAGCTCTTGTCGACGTCATCGTCGATCACAAGCAGCCTCTGCCCTTCGAACCATGGATGGAAAGATTCAGGCAACAGCATCCTGAAGTCTGAACTGCCGACATCGCGCGCGATGTGGTCACAGAGTTGCCAGGCTTTGGTCTAGGGCTTTGATCGCTTCATCTACTTGCGCACGAGTTACATTCAGTGGCGGCGCAACTCTGATTACTTGGCCTCGCATGCCGCAGGGGTACATTAGTACCCCTCTTGATAGTAATTCATTCAGAACTTTCTTCGCTGCGTTTGAGTTGGGTTCACGGTCTGTGCCGGGCACGATGAATTCTATTCCAATCATGAGGCCCACGCCCCGCACGTCACCGATCACGGGGTATTTCTTCTTGAGGTCTTGAAGGCGGCTGAGCAGGTACGCTCCCATTTTCTTCGCGTTTTCCAGAAGTCCCTCGTCCCTAATGGTATCTATGGTTGCGATTGCTGCGGCGCAGGAGATGGGGTTGCCACCGAAAGTTGTGCCATGAACAGTCGGAGTCCAACGGCTCATAAGTTCCTGTTTAGCACAAACTGCTCCTAGTGGGAATCCTGATGCTATGCCCTTCGCAATCGCCATGATGTCCGGTTCAAGGCCGAACAATTGGCCGGCGAACCATTCTCCAGTTCGACCAAACCCGCTCTGCACTTCATCGAAGATAAGCAGGATATTGTTTTTTGTGCAGGTTTCTCGAAGCTGCCGGAGAAATTCCTTTGGCGGCGCAACGTATCCGCCCTCTCCTTGAATAGGTTCAACGATGATCGCGGCTACCTGGGAAGGAGCGATGATGCGATCGAGAAGAGTTTGGAGTGCTCGCATCGTTTCCGCGACGCATTGAGCGGGGTCGTCTGGGTGGGCGGAATGGTAAGTGTCGGCGTACGGTGTGTGGTAGACGCTCCCGAGGAACGGTTCGAGTCCGAGTCGGTAACTGGACTTGGAAGCGGTCAGCGTGGCGGCGCCGTAAGTGCGTCCGTGAAATCCTCCCGTGAAAGCGATTATGCCCGGTCTGCCGGTAACGTTTCGCGCGAGCTTAATGCATCCCTCGACTGCTTCGGCTCCGCTGTTGCCGAAGAAGAACATGTCCAGAGCTCCGGGAAGGATGGCTGGCAGCATCTCCGCTAGTCGGAGGACAGATTCGTGGAGTGTTACACCAACGGCTCCATGGATTTGCTTTTCCATCTGCTCTTTCGCGGCTGCTATTACCTTTGGATGATTGTGGCCGACATTCACCGCGCCGAAAGCTGCCATGAAGTCCATGTATCGTTTTCCATCTAAACCGTACAAGTATATGCCCTGAGCTTTGACAACGGGCAGGTTGGGCCAGTCTTGAGAGAAGATTGGGGACAGCATCTTGTCTTTGCGGGCTACAAGTTCTGCGAAGGTGCTACGCTTCTTCACGGTCGTCATTGCTTCTGAAACCAATTACCGCACATCCTCAGAGAATCAGGAGTATTGTTTGTGATGTGGGGAGAGAAAAAGACTGCCCCAACCTTTCCGCGATGGTAGTCAGGTTGGGTCCCTGGAAAGCGGTGCGGTTGAGCAGTGGGGGCCGCCCAAGGTGTCTAGGAAGCTGTCATCCCATTTCTTGACCTTTATGCCGTGTTTGTTCAATTCCTCGATTGTCGTTGTTGTCCGCGCGTATGACACGATGGTTCCAGATTTGATGGTGATTATGTTCGTTGCGCCGCGGGTCTGTTCCATTAGCGAGAGCATGAGGTGCTTCATGTCGTTCTTCTCTTTGGGCTCACCTCCCACATAGATCAGGCCGTCTTTGTCGACCTTGTCTTCTTTGATTAGGAAATCTACGAAGCTCACGTCACGCCTCAAGAGGACAGGTTCATTGTTCGTGCCGCGTACGTACACGTAGCATTCTCCGGCTCTTTCGAAAGCTGCAGGGCTAACTACTTCCTGCATTGGCCTTGCATCTCGTTCTGTTTGTGCTCGGGTTGCGGCGAGCAACTTCAGTAGCAGCTTCTTCGGTGGCATATCTTTCACAAGTTCGCTGTCGAAATAATATGGCATGATGAGTGCTTTGCGGTTCGCTGGAAAGTTGATGACGACATCTAGGTGCATGAAATCTAATGCAGGAAAATCGGCGTTGTAAACGGCGCAGATATACTTGACCGTGCGGTTCTGGTCTGCTTCGAAGATCTTTCTCGCAAACTGCAGGAAACCAGTGAATGTAGACCTCTGCCCTAGGCCGACAGCGATCGTTTCTTCGTCAACGATCTGTGTGTCTCCCCCTTCAATGTTGGGGGGCTCGGTGTTGCCGATTTGAATGTCATTCGCGTCCCAGATCAGGTTCACATTCTTGCGCAGTATTGGGTCTGATTCGTAGGCAAGTTTCACCACGTGGGGTTCGAAACGCCTGCTGTATCTTCGCATGTTGCAAATGACTGTCCCAATCTGCGTTGTGAAGGAAGTATCGCGGGTGTACGTCCATGAGGCGCGCTTGAAATCCGGCAGAACTACCTCGTCGCGTTCACGATCGTAGTATGGGGTTGGGGGGAATCCGTCAGTAATATGCTCCACTTTGAGTTCATCAGGTTTCGGAGCCTTCTGTCCCGGACTCCAGAATCGTCTGATGATTTTCCTTCTTTCTTCCTCTGACGCCTGCTCGATGGCCTTTTTGATGATTGAGGTGACTTCGAAGACTTGCACTCCTTCGTCTTTGAGATATTGACTCAACTGTAGCCACTGTGTGTGCCCGCCGGCGTCGTAATCTGCGTGTGCGCATCTTGGCAGGTACTGAAGGTTTGATTCAGTGCCGGTGAAGGGGAGTTTGTTCTCCCAGAAGTTCATTGCAGTATCCTGTAGTAGCACAGCGTGCATTGTACCTGATTCTGATTTGACAGTCCACATCTCAAAATCCCAATCTATCGTCCCGGTTCTTTCTTTAAGAGCCTGTTCTGGCCGCTAGAGGTACGATGACATGCCGCCGTCGACATTGAGCACTTGGCCCGTGACGTAGTCTGATGCTCTTGAAGCCAGAAACAAGATGGCGCCCTTCACATCCTCGGGCACGCCGAGTCTTCTCATCGGTACCCGTTCAATTATCCTGTCCTTCCTATGCTCGATCACCCATTCAGTCAAGTGCGTCGGGAAAAATGCGAGGGCGAGGGCGTTAACCCTGATTCCGTACTTTGCCCACTTGACCGCTAGGTCTTTCGTGAAACTGATCAGCCCTCCCTTGCTGGCGTTGTAAGAGATCGCGTCGAGAATGTTTTCGTCCGTTCCACTTAATGCCACAACTGAGGTTACGTTGATGATTACGCCACCGCCATCATGGATCATTCTTCGGCCAACCGCCTGGCTGCAGGTAAAGGCTCCAGTCAAGTTCACCTCCAGAACCTTCTTCCAATCTTCCAGAGTCATCTTTTCCGGAGGCGCGGCCCACGCTATGCCTGCGTTGTTCACGAGAATGTTGATCCGTCCGAATTTCTCGTGTGCTACCGCGACCATTCGTTCCACTTCTTCAGGGTTTGTTACGTCTGCTTTGATGGCGAGCACTGTGCTTCCGGATTTTCGCAGTTCAGTCGCTGATTGTTCACAACGTGATAGATTTCGTGAGCATATGGCTAGGTTTGATCCGCCTTCGGCCAATGTCTCGGCAATAGTTAGGCCTATGCCCATTGAGCCGCCTGTGACTATCGCTGACGTTCCGCGTAAGCTAAAGATGTCCTGAGTTTTCATGGTTTCTCGGTCCCCTTCAGAGCGTAGTGTCTATTGCGCTTCGGCGGTTGAAGATTGTGGAAGCGCTTGCTAGACGCGGATGACGTAGTGTAATGATGAGTAGCCCATGAACTTGAGCGCTAGTATTGCGACGGCGAGCGCCACAGTTGTGATTTGAGCAATGTAGTCGCCCGCTCTCAGTTTTGTCTCTTCGAGGTAGGTTCGGGTGGCTGGCGAGCCGAAGGCTCTACATTCTAACGCAGTCTGGAGGGTTGTGGAAAGTTTCAGGAGGTATAGCAGAACAGGTGTTAGTGCGGCCGTATACACAGTGGCTTTCTTCGTTATCGGCAGTTTGTCTATGTCACGACCCCGGAGTTTCTGAGCTTGCATTACATTCCCCCATGTCTGGAAGACAAGTGGAACGAATCGCATACCCGTCACGAAGATTAGCGTGAACTGGTACGGTACTTTCAACTGTCCCATTTGCGCGGCTATCTTGGTCATTGGTGTCGTCATGGTTAGTATGGGCAGTGAGAAGACTACTGCAAGAACTCGCATGAAGATGAGTGTTCCAAAGAGAAATCCCTCTAGGGTATACGCCGCGTAGTTGCGCGGACCAATCATAAGGACGCCCAGTTGGAAGAGTACTGTGTTGCCGAAGCGGTAAGTGAACCCCTGCAGGATTATGAGGAACAGATATGTCCCGAGGAGGATCTTGAGAATGATTCCTATCCGTCTGAGTTCAATTCCGCCGATTACCCACCAGACAAGCAAGAAGATTATCCAAATGCCCAGCAGGACATAATCCAAGGCAAAGAGGCTGATGATGAGACTGAGAACCGTCAATAGCATCTTGCTGCTTGCTTGCAGCGCGTGGACTGGTGTGTCTTTTCTGATATACTCTAAGGTTGCCATTTTTATTTCCCTCCGGTCAGTGACTCAACCATCGAGTCCACTGTCATAATGTCTCCAGGAACGCCGTAAGGCTCAAGTTCCTTGGCCAAGACTGAAATTGGCGGCGGTTTGATGAAGGTCCTTCTTAACGTCTCGACTTGAGTGAATACCTCGTACGTCGGGCCGTCCAAGAGAATTTCACCGTTTCCCATAACGACACTTCGGTCAGCGTATTGTGTAACCAGGTTCATGTCATGGGTAATCATAATCACGGTGTGTCCGGCCGCGTTCAGCTTCTTTCCCAGCCTTGCAATACGGTGTCTACCGAGATAATCTTGTGCCGTCGTGGGTTCGTCCATTATGATTACGTCTGGCCTCATGGCTATCACTGCGGCGACCGTTAGGCTTCTTCGATCTCCGAAACTGAGCCTAAACGGAAAGACTTCTTTTTGTTTCTCGAGGCCGACGAAACCGAGCGCCTCATCTACTCTTCGTTGAATTTCGTCTTCGGGGAGTTTCAGGTTTCGAAGGCCGAACTCAACTTCTTCTCTGCATGAGATCGTGAATAGCTGCTCGTCCGGGTTCTGGAGCACTAGGCCAATTGAGGTGGAGAGCTGACCCGTCGTGAAGGCTGCTATGTCTTTGCCTCTGAACAAGACTTTGCCTTGAGTTGGCTTCAGCAATTTGAGAAATTGTTTCACGAGCGTTGTCTTCCCGGAGCCGTTCTGTCCGATAATCCCAATCATCTCGCCTTTGTACACTTTCAAGTTCACGTTTCTGAGGGCTGTAACGGGTGGGAAACCTGGGTATGCGAAAGTGAGATTCTCGCATTCAAGGACAACTTCCCCGGAAGATGCTGTTTTCGGTCGGTTTAGTTTGGTCGGTTTCAGTTTCTTGCTTTCAATTAGAGAAACAATCTGTTTCTTGCTGTCAGGGATTGTAAGTAGGGGCGGTTTCTCCGGAGCAATCTTGTGTCCGAGTGTTGCTAGCTGAGGAACTTGAACTCCTACTTTTTCCAGTAGGTCAACTTGGGAGAAGACTTCGCTGGGCGTTCCCTGCGCTACTATGCTTCCTTCACTCAGGATTATTGCGCGATCAGCGAATGATGGTACATCTTCAGAAGCATGGGTTGTCAATATTGTAGTAATCTGATATTTCTCTTTCAGGTCAACGAGTGCCTGGAATACTTCAGTGGTGCCGATCGGGTCGAGTTGCGACGTAGGTTCGTCAAGGACTAACAATTTTGGTTGCATGCTGAGGCCAGCTGCAAGGGCAAGTCGCTGTTTTTGTCCACCCGATAGCTCCATCGGCGAGCGCGCTTCATACCCCTGAAGCCCAACTGCTTGCAACGCCCATTTTGCTCTTCGCATTATTTCCTCTCTAGGGAGGCCGAGGTTCTCCGGACCGAATGCCACCTCCATTAGAACGTCTGGGTTTACGAGTTGGCCTTCTGGGTCCTGTGTTACGAAACTAATTTTCTGTGCCAATTCATGCACTGGATGTTCGTAGACATCCATTCCGCAGACAATCGCTTTTCCTGCGGTCGTTCCCTGAACTATGTGGGGTATGATTCCTGTAAGGTGGCGACACAATGTAGTCTTCCCAGCGCCATTCGGTCCCATCACAGCGATTATCTCGCCCCTTGAAACTTCCAAGCGTATGTCTTTGATTGCTTGGACATTGTCCGGGTAAGTGAATGTGAGGTTTTGAATCTCCGCTATGGTCTCGTTGCTCATCTCTGCGTTCACCGCTAACTTGGGACACGTATTTCGAGAGAATATAGAAAAAGGGAGGTAGGGGAAACCCTACCATATCACGTTTGGCGGCTTCGCCATTCCGCTCTTTCCGAGGGCTGTCGCTATGGGTGCAGCGATTACTGTTGTTAGGATGGCAAACAGTGGCATGTACCATGGGTACACGAACGCGGCTTGGAAGAACAGGAGGGCAGCGGGGTATTGGTAGATGATCCAGAACGACCAGAAGGTTGGTGTCAGGTAGAATAGGTTGAATCCCATCCAAGTTCCTAGGAACAAGCCGAGAAATCTCCGTGACGGATTAGTGCTTCGCGCCCATTTGTAGATGTACTTGGTTCCAAGAGGTGATAGCATCACTATGGCCGGCAGTAGCCAGAAGTACATTATTACCATCCCGTATTGTGTTGGGTCTATTGGCGACCAACCACCACTCAGACATGGCACGCATGGAAAGACGTACACGATCACATAGAATGAAGCTGTTGCGATTGCGAGTACTGCTGCGTAAATAGCGACCCATTTCTTTGGTCCAGAATTGAGCGTCAGTCCGACCATGATGGCTGGAATTGTGGCGACTTGAAAGGCGTCAAATATCCCGAGGGGGTATGCCCCGGGTGCAATGAACATGCCAATCAATCCGCCTACGAAAGCACTGATGATTCCTGGAATTGGACCCAAGATAAGAGGTCCTACGGCTGCTAGCACTACTGCGAGTGGCCAGTATCCGTTTCCTCCTGGGTATGGTAGCAGTGGGACGAACGAAGTGACGCCGACGAGGGCGCCGTATGCTGCAATCCATGCGATTGGTGTTCCCATTATGTAGGATCGGCCTTTTGGTTTCGATGTCATTTTCTTTTCACTTCCGTTCAATGGAGTTGCTTACTTTTCCTTAACTGCGTATGATGCACCGAAGAGAACTATGCCAAGCACTAGCATGCCGGCGACATACATCCATAGTCGGCCGGGGAATATGTCGACGCCGTTCCAGAAGTAATCAACGACCGCCGGGTGTTTCGCACACCAAGTGGGGTTCGCTGGACAGGTATAGCCCGTTCTGACTGTGTCCATGAGGTAAGGTAGGATGAACATGACTACGCTGACCAAGATCAATGCGATGCCGACGTACTTGAGGGCAGCTTTTGTTCCTTTAGCCAATTTTCTATAATTCCTCCATATAGCGGGGTGACTCGGTCGATTCTGATTGTATATTAAAGAGTGGAAAAGCCTTTCGTTGACTTTCAATTCGACGTAGACCACGAAAGTACTGGTTCTGAGCGGCTGTCAGAGGTCGAGTCCTTGGCGCCGTGCTTGAGAGTACTCGTAGAGTGCTCTCGCGCCTGCGATGGCTGCTTCCGGGGTAAGGTAGACGGGAAGCTTGAACTCTGCTGCTTCCGAGAGGAGTTCACGGTGCGTTTCAGAAGTTATCGCCGTAAGTACCGGAAGGATGGGTTTGGAGACTTTGCCGCCAGCGATCTTATGCAGCCGCTCCAGGGCTCTGAGCACATCGCTGAAGATTTCTTGCGGCCAGTAGCTGATTCCTAGAATCAGCATGTCGCAGTTCCTGTCTTGAAGAATTATCCGCGCAATCGATTCAAGGGAATCGGGGAATTCCTTCGGTCCCACGAGCGCGGTGATGTCAAGTGGGTTATTGGCTCTCGCAAGCGACGGTAAGACCTTCGCAAGCTCCTCCCGGGTTTGATCCTCAAAATCCGGGACCGTGAGTCCCTCTTGATCCGCTTGGTCTGCGAACACTGCCGCTATTCCTCCGGAATCTGCGACGATTCCAAGTCGGTTGCCAGCAGGCAAGGGCTCCCAAGCCAAGGCCAGGGGCAAATCGACTAATTCTTGGATACTCCTAGCTCGCACAATTCCTAGCTGTCGAAACAGGCCCATATAGACCCCATATTTACCTGCAATAGCCCCGGTGTGTGTAAGAGCGGTCTTCCTGCCCTGTTCCGAGCGACCTACCTTGAGGATGACGAGGGGTTTTCGGGCCTCAAACGCCGTCTTGGCTGCGCGAATGAACCTAGGTCCATCTCTGACGGCTTCGAGGAAAACCGAGATGACTTTCGTATCGGGGTCTTTCGCAAAGTACTCGATGTAGTCGGCCACTTGTAAATCCATTTCATTGCCGGAAGAAACCCACCCGCTCGCACCTGCTTTTCTTTCCCAAAGCTTGTGCAGCACGAATTCGCCGACTCCACCGCTCTGGGTGACGAAGGCGATGTTGCCCCGGATGGGTGAGGTATGTGACAGGAATGTGGCCCAATTTCTCGCGCCTAAATGGATGACCCCTTCACAGTTCGGGCCGCAAATCCTCATTCCACTACTGTGCGCCTGGGCCAACAGCTCTGTACGCTCTACTTCTGGTTGGGCGGTCCCGAATTCTACTTCAGCGGTGATTACTATGGTTGCTTTCACACCGATTCTGATGCACTCTTGAAGGACCTGCTTCACTCCCGAGCTGGGGATTATGATTATCGCCAGATCAGGAATTTCTGGAAGATTGCTGATGGAGTCGTAGCATTTGATTCCTGAGATTTCAGGGCGCTTGGGGTTGACTGGAAAAATCTTTCCGCTGTATCCGATTTGTTTCATCCCGGGAATGATCCAGCTACTGAATTTCAGCGGGTCGTCTGAGACTCCGATGATGGCTACGGATTTGGGTTTGAATAGAGGATCGAGGTTGCTTGGTTCGTCGTCTGGGGACATTACTATTTGCTCCTGGCATCTTCCGAGAGTGAAGTGGGCTACTTGTTGCCTTGCGCGGAGTCAGAGTGTGAGAAAATAGATTAGGCAGTGGTGGGCTGTCTCACTCTTTCTTTTGTGGCTTCTGCTACACTACGGGTTTGTTAAGTCATTGTGAGGGCCAGTACCGCTTTCTCCGTATGCATTCGGTTTTCGGCTTGATCCCAGACCGCGGAGTGTGGTCCTTCGATTATCTCATCCGTCATTTCTTCTCCCCTGTAGCCTGGTAGGCAGTGCATGAAAATGAAGTCACCAGCCGCGCCCTGGGCCACTGTAGAATTGATCTGGTAGGGTGCGTAGTCTCTCAGCCGCTTCTCCTTTTCCTTCTCGGGCCCTCCCATGCTGTGCCATGTGTTAGCGTAAAGGACGTCTGCATTCTTCACGGCCAATTTCAAATCGTCAGTGACCACGATTTCAGCGCCCGTCTCCTTCGCTTTAGCGGTTGCAAACTTCATGATTGTCTCGTTTGGTTCGTATCCCTTGGGACGCGCAACGCTCAATTTGAATCCGAGGATGGATGCGGCGACAATCAAGCTGTGGCAAACATTCCAAACGTCCCCAGCGTAACAGACTTTGATATCGTGGAGTCTTCCTTTGTACTCCCGGATGGTGAGAAGGTCAGCAAGGCCTTGGCATGGGTGTGTGAGGTCGGTCAAGGCATTGATTACGGGGTTCTCCATGTAATTGGCGAACTCCTGAATCCGATCCTGCCCAAACGTTCGCATGACTAGGGCATCACAATATCTGTCAATCACCCTGGCCGTATCTTTTATCGGCTCTCCCCTTGCGAGCTGCATCTCGTCAGGTCTCATGTAGAAGCTCTGGGCTCCCAAATGTGCAATCGCAGCTTGGAATGATGTTCTGGTCCTGGTGGAGGGTTTTTCGAAAAGAACCGCCACTGTTCGGCCGCGTAGGTATTCATGCGGTTCATGTTGTTTCCATTTCTGCTTCAGCTCTCTTGCCGTATCAAGTATAGCTGATATTTCGACTTTGGAATAATCCATCAAAGAAAGGAAGTCTCTTCCGCGAAACACTCATCATCACCTAGTTCTGCACTTTTCGGAAGTCGAACACACTTCCTATTTGTGCGTATTGTGCCCCTCGTCGTTTCTTGAATTCTTCGAAGAACATATCAGGGTCGATCGCGTCAGGGGGAAGAACACCGTGCTCCTTGATTTTTCCTTCCGCAAGCATCATCGTTCCTATGAAAAGCGGGAGGACCGTTCCGCTCACCATTGTTCCGACCGAAGTGTGAATGTGTGTGACTTGTTCGCCGTTAGTTTCTCCGATGACCTCGATTCGTTGTGCGGCGACAGCAGGTATATTCTTCTTGGCCTGCATTATCTTCATTGAAACCGCTGTCAGAAAGTCGACCGCGGCAATCTGTGTCCCGTCAATATCGTAGTTGTCCATGAGGCTGGCGCCTGCTTTTACCCAACTCTCTATGAGATCGTGAATATCGCCAGGGAAGATGCCGCCTCGAACTGTGACGTTCTTCACCCCTTTCACGTACATTGGGATGGTCAAGATTTCGGGATGGTCGAAGTAAACAACATCCACCTTTCCGACGGGGGGTGGAAACTCAACGAACTCTCTTCCAGAGAATGGCGGAACTTGAACGATCTTGCCCTCCAGATATTGATGCGGTTCACCGTAGCAATGAAGACAATGTTTCATGACAGAAGGACCAAACGGATCTGTTTGGCTTGAGGTCCAGGCGATGTGTACATCGCTCACAGAATCCATTCTCTGCGCACTGTACTGCACCTGGATGTTCGAAAGGCCGGGGCTACTTCCAAGCGAGGTTAGAATCGTAGCATTAGCTTCCTTTGCGGCCTTATCGAGCTTCACTATCTCCTTCGCTGCAACCAACTCATCACAAATGTCCGCGTACTTGACTCCTAGTTCGATGGCTGCTTTGATCGTGTTGACTCCGTACTTGTAGTAGGGGCCTACACAGTTGACGACTATGTCCGTATTCTTCATCGACCTCCTCAATTCGTCAGCGTTCTCAACATCTACTACCTCGGACTTCACAAGGTCGCTCCCAATTCGTCGGTTAACGTCAGCAGCAGCCTTCGTCGCTCTCTCTCTCGAGCGGTCAGCCACTCGCACCTCGGCTTTGCCGTATTTTGCAAGCAGGTATGTTGCTACACTGCCCATCTGACCTGCGCTCAAAACGAGAATCCGCATTCCCAATCACAACCTCCTATGTTACGACTCCAATTCCGGATGGCGGACCGATTTGTTACTACTTATCTCTTCCACGGGTAATGAGAAAATCTCTGCGGCACTTTGGAACCGAAGGCATAGGGCACCAAGAATTTAGAAGACAAATCGCCCTAGTCTACATTGAGGACACCCATCGAGGATTGGCCTTTGACTTCAACGGACTCATCGAGTGGCCTGCTAACGCGCTTCGCTACACAAGTAAAGGCCGTGGACGGACGTTTCGCTTCCATCACCCATCTCTCCGAAGCTCAGGAATACATGCTCAAGCTGATCAAATCAAAAAACGTCAAGAGAGTTGTGAGCGTCAACAAAGAACTCTCCTCGAAGCTCTTTCCGCCCAACAGCCCATTGAAAAACCTCGAAATAACCAGCAACGGGAGCTTGCCACGAGAGGAATTCTTCAAAGCAGTTCAAGTCGCAGAAGTTGGCATCTCAACCGTCGATACTGCCGTCGCAGAAACCGGCACGCTAGTCATTCTAACTTCAGATGAATCCGACCGGCTGGTTACCGCACTTCCCGAGATCCACGTTGCTATTGTCCCTCGTTCCAAGATTGTTTCGTCGCTACATGATGTTGAACCACTTATCACAGAAATGCTCAACCAAACCAAAAGCGGCGCCACTGTCTCTCTGATCTCAGCCTCAAGCAGGACTGCTGACATAGGCGACAAGACAATTCTCGGAATGCACGGCCCCAAGGAATTGCACGTCCTGGTGCTCGACGAGGAGCTGCTCTGAGGTAGAAAGCCTTGGACGAAGCCAGCAGAAAAGCCCACTCGCAGCTGCTTGAAAAAATCGCTCTAGGCCTAAGAAACAAGCGCCAGAGAGCAGCTCTCTACGTCGGAACGGAAGGCGGCCGCGAACTGGTTGAAAAGGCGTACTCAGAGGTAGCTGACAGTGGCGAAATGCTCGTTGAGGCAAGACGCATCAAACGGGATGCTATCGAGAGACTTGATGAAAATCTTGAGCGATTCATGAATGCGGCGAAATCTGCTGGAGTCACCGTTCATCTTGCGCCGGATGCCTCGGCAGCAGTCCAACTGGTTGTTGAGTTGGCCCGTCGGGCGAATGCCAAACGAATCGTCAAATCGAAATCTATGACTGGTGAGGAAATCGAGCTTCGCGACCGCCTTGAGAGCGAGGGCTTTGATGTTGTCGAAACTGATCTCGGAGAGAGAATAGTTCAGCTTGCTCACCAACGACCCTCACACATGGTTGCACCAGCGATCCACCTCGACGTGGAAGACGTAACCGAACTGTTCTCGAGGACACTCGGCAAAAAGATTCCACCTGATCCTGAGCAAATGACAGCTATCGCCCGCAATTCCTTGCGGCAGAAGTTCCTAGAGGCGGATATGGGAATCACAGGAGCCAACTTTGCCGTAGCTGATTCAGGAGCCATCGTCCTTGTAACGAACGAGGGCAATGCTAGACTCGTCACGGCTCTTCCCAAAACGAACGTTGCCATCTTCGGCATGGAGAAAATCGTTCCCAACCTAGCCGACGCATTCACTCTGATTCAGGCATTGACTATGAGCGGTGCTGGCCGCAAAATGACCAGCTACGTAACGATTCAGAGAGGTGGGAGCAACCTTGCACAGACTGGTCAGAAGCAAGAGCAGCACGTAATCATCATTGACAATGGCAGATCCAAAATGCGGGAAGACGCCACGTTTCGCCAGGCCCTGTACTGCCTCAGGTGCGGCTCATGTCTGGATATTTGTCCCACATTTCGAATATTCGGAGGGCATACATTCGGACACATCTACACGGGGCCGATCGGGGTCCCGTGGACCAAGTATACGGCTACACTGGACGCTGCCGGCGAAATTGCACCGCTATGCATCTCCTGCGGACTCTGCAAACATGCCTGCCCAGAAGACATCGACATCCCACTACTCATCGCTCGCGTCAAAGAAGAATACACGAAGCAACATGGCCAACTATCAATCAACCGCACCCTGTGCAACTATGAAGCGTTCATCAACTTTGCGAGCATGACCGCCCCGCTATCCAATTTCGTACTGGGGCTTCCAGGCTTCAGGCGGCTTCTCCAGGTACTCGTGGGAATCGACGCACGTAGACCGTTCCCAAAGTTTACTCGTCGCACTTTCAAGAAATGGTTCGCCGAACATACAACGACTGGTACTAGGCAAGTTGCTTACTTCGTTGACACGTTTGCAGATCAATGCGAAACGGACATAGGCAAAGCGGTTGTCGGAATTCTTGAACCATACGGCTGCAAAGTAACTGTTCCCACCCAGATGGGAAGTGGGATGCCTGCTTTCCTCTATGGCGATCTGAAGCAGACCAAAAAGTCCGCGGAATTCAATGTTCTCAATCTAGCGAAATCAGTCCGTGATGGCTGCGAAATCATCTCAACTGAGCCTACCGCAACCTACTGCCTGAAGGATCTGTATCCTCACCTTCTGCAATCTTCCGACGCGGAACTTGTTGCAGCTCATTCGCATGACCTCTTCGAATACTTGCTCCAACTGAGTAAGGATGGGATGGTAAATCTTGGAGTTCATAGAGATCAGACAGAGCCAGTGGCATACTACCCACCCTGTCATACACGTAGCACTTACGGGAATTCCCCTGTTCTGGAAGTATTGAAGGCCGCAGGCGTCGATGCTCGGGTTGTGAGGTACAATACGTGCTGTGGAATCGCTGGCACCTTTGGTTTCAAGAAAGGGCGCGAAGGTTACGATGTCTCGATGGCGGTTGGTGAGACCCTCTTCGAAAGACTGAAGGAACTAGATTGCCAACTTGTCCTCACGGAGAGTAGCGTCTGCAAGATGCAGATCGAACACGGAACAGGGATGCGAGTTGTCCACCCAGCTGTATTCCTGTGGGAATTATTGCAGACTAGAGTTTGAAACATGTTTTCGTGGATTGTGTGGTCACACGTGCGACCAGTCTCGCCTAAATAGAGTATATAGAGTTGCCCTCGTCTTCATTATACACTCTGCGCCTAACGACCCGAAGAAGAACCCGCTGCTCGCTGCTTGCAACAACTTTCAAGTTCAAAGTGAGCAACCCTTCCAGATATCCCCTCAGAAAATCCACGTTCTTGAGAATTGGGTTCCGCAACTCGACCGCTCCACCTAGAAGGTTCAACACGCCCCAACCCGATCGAATGTTAAACTCGCGAACCCGTTTTTCCTGGCTACGAATTCTGCATTTCTTCATGCCGTCCTTGCTCGTTGGAGAGAGTTTCTTCAAAGTGCTTCTTCCGCAAGCCATACCTACAGCATGCGCCCTCTCGCCGAGCCCGTCAACAATCATATTGAAGGTTTCAGAACGCAAGATCGAAATTCGCCCATCCGGGCCAGGGAAAATCCCTTCGGTCCAACGATCCAAATTGAAGGTTTTGAATCTTCGAATAAGCTCCGCCAAACCCAACTCGGGATGTCTGTTGGATTTGTACAGGGCGATTATGCGCTCCAGTTCGCGAACACTGATCTTCTCGCTTCGAACAAGATTTGCCAATTCAAGCTGTTCGTCGTGGTCAGAAACGTATGCAATGCGAATTACGTGTGAGGCCGTGAGGTGAGAATTGATGACTGCTTCTTTCGCCAAATCAGGTCGCAGTTTCTCAACGACTCGAACCCGGTCGAGAACGTAGCTGTCGCTCTTGCCTATTGCTTTGGAGACCTGTGAAACTGTCCAGCCCTTTTGCATTAGGTTCTTGTACGCTTTTCCCTCTTCGAGGACATTCATTGACACGTTCCGCTGAATGTTCTCCACAATTCGAAACAGGAGAACTTCATCTGTACTCATCTCTTTGATGACTGCAGGTATGTCGATCCAACCTAACTGCCTACATGCCAACATTCTGTGGAAACCGAAAACGAGCTGATATCCCCCTTTTTCAGGCCTAACCATGATTGGTTGTAGAAGGCCTGAGCTCATGATAGATTTCGCCAGGTCGCTAACAACTGCTTGGCTGATTGGTCTAAGTGTCACGGTGGGCTCTTCAATGGAAGCAAGCGGCAGGTTCTGGATTTCCAGCATGGGGAACGCACAACAATCCATCAAGCTTGGCGGATTTAATGGTTCCCAGTAAGAAGCAGCCTAGAAACTAGCTCCTTACTGGGCAGGAAGGCACACCTCGATCCTTTATGGACTATTTTGGCCCATGGGAACATGAACCCCAATGCAAGAACCTGTGGCGGCTGCGATCAAGATTGCTCGTAATGAAGGCCGGAAAATCCTGTTGGAGAATGAATCGAAACCACTGTGCGAAACATATGGCATACAGACACCGATGTCCCGTATCGCTAGCAGCCCGAATGACGCAGCAAAAGCGGCAGCTGGCATAGGATTCCCGGTGGCGCTCAAAGTAATCTCACCCGACATATCACACAAAACTGACGCGGGCTGCGTTAGACTCGGGCTTGGAAACGCGACAGAGGTCAGGCATGCGTATGACGAGATTTGCGTAAACGCAAAACGCTACAACCCCAACGTGGATCTGCGCGGCGTATTAGTTGAGAGACTACAGCCAGAAGGCGTCGAAGTAATTGTGGGCGGCCTTAGAGACCCCCAATTCGGACCTGCAGTAATGTTCGGATTAGGAGGTATTCTCGTAGAGCTTTTCGCAGACTTCTCTTTCCGAGTCGCGCCACTTACGGAACCTGCCGTAAAGAGAATGATCGCGGAAGTCAAAGGATACGAGATCTTGAAGGGCTACAGGGGAAGGGAGCCAGTCGATCAAGACAGCCTCGTCAAAATCATCTTGGCCTCATCGAAACTCTTAGTTGACCACCCTGAGATTTCGGAGATGGACTTGAATCCCGTTATCCTCTACCCGAAAGGAGCGGTGGCTGTAGACGTGCGCATACGCCTGGCCTCTTAGCATTCCATCGTAAACCGCCGGCCTTTCGCTGCCGCTTATATTGATTCAGATAACAGAATTTCTTGGAATCCATGGCTAAATCCTCTCTGGAACAAATGCTCCTTTCTCCCGATGCGGGTCAAAGCGCCCTCTTGATGACGAACCATGCCATTGCGCGCGCAGCAATCGAGGCCGGCGCTCGGATTGTCACAGGTTATCCTGGTACGCCCTCATCGGAAATCATAGAATCCATCGGTTCCGTGGCTGACTCTCTAGGTATTCACGTCGAATGGGCCGTAAACGAAAAAGTTGCACTAGAGGTTGCCTCGGCTGGCGCAATTGCAGGAATTCGAGCGATGACGGTAATGAAGCATGTGGGCCTCAACGTCGCATCAGACATATTGATGGTTCTTGGCCTGAGCGGAGTGAACGGTGGCATGGTCATAGTTGTTGGTGATGACCCTGGCGGTTGGGTCTCACAAAACGAGCAGGACAGTCGTCTCTACGCTCGAATGGCTGATGTTCCGATGTTCGAACCGTCAAATCCACAGGAAGCATTGCGTATGACTGTTCAGGCATTCGAGGTGTCAGAACGGGTTCAACTTCCAGTGATAGTTCGAACCACATTGAAAGTAAGCCATGGAAGCGGAATCGTCACATTCGGACCCATTGCGAACTCGAAGAAACGCGGAGAGTACGTGAAAGATGTGAACCGATACTACGTCGCGGACGTCGTTGCTCAGTCACGCCACGAATGGCAACATCAACAAATGAAGAAAATGCGGAGTCTGCTTCGATCTCTCAAACTCAATCCGCTCACGCTGAAGAAAGGGCAAAGCATTGGGATTGTCTCCTCCGGCGGCGCGTACAACTTTGCCGCAGAATCCATTCGAAACCTGGACCTGCAAGACAGGGTCGCCATGTTGAAGGTCGAAACCTCCCACCCATTACCTGATGACAAGATGAGAAGAATCCTAACCAAAACCAGAGAGGTGCTGGTTGTCGAGGAAACCGAGCCCGTAATGGAAGACCACTTGCGAATGCTCACGTACGGTCTGAAACGGCACGCAGTAATTCACGGCAAGCGAACGGGAGCCTTACCGGGCACGAACGAACTTACTTACGAGATTGTTGCCTCTTCACTAGCGAAGCTTGCAGGAATACATATTCGGCGAAACAAGAAGGAAACTGAGGTGCGCGCTGCGATTGCCGACGCGGTTCCCCCGCGAGGGTGGACCTTGTGCGCCGGCTGCCCTCACATTGGAACTTTCTACGCCCTGAAACGATTGACAAAGAAGACCGGAAAAGGGAAGATTGCGAATCTTGGGGATATTGGATGCATAGGCCTCGCGGCTCTTCCTCCCCTAGAGAATGTTGACACTAGCTTCTGCATGGGGTCTAGCATCGCACAAGCAGCCGGATTGGCCTATGCTGGAGTCGACATGCCCATTGTAGCCTCGATAGGTGACTCAACATTCTTTCATTCAGGAATAGCGCCGCTCATAGACGCTGTTGCAAACGACGCTCACATATGTGTTCTGATATGTGACAATGAAACAACCGCCATGACTGGTCACCAACCGCACCCCGGCACGGGCATAACTGCGAGTGGTAAGTCCACCAAGAAAATCAGAATTGAAGATGTTGTCCGAGCGGTCGGTGTTGAGTTCCTGGAGATAACGGACGCATTCAACGTGACGGAAACGTACCGAGCAATTGAACGCGCATTGAAGCACCCGGGACCATCAGTGGTCATTGCCAGAGGGCCATGCGCGGAATTGACGAGGCGCCAGGCAAGACGATTGGGAACAAAACCGCGAGCATACGTGATTCATTCAGAAAAATGCAAAGGTTACGACTGCAGGGTTTGTCTTCGAGAGTTCGGATGCCCGGCAATACTGTGGGACAACGATCTGCAGAAAGCCACAATTGACTCCACGCTTTGTAACGGCTGCGGCCTTTGCACTCAAGTGTGTGTCTTCCAAGCCATTACGCAACCAGTAGGAGCAGACGCGTTACAATGATTGGAAACTTGAACGTTGCAGTGGTCGGCGTTGGTGGCCAGGGAAACGTCCTCCTCTCAAGGATACTCGGTGAAACGGCGTTGAAGGTGGGGATCAAGGTGAGGATATCTGACACTTTTGGCGCTGCCCAGAGGGGGGCGGCGGTTCTCAGTCTCGTTAGGTTTGGGAGCAGTTATTCGCCCGTCATTCCATTAGGAAAAGCCGATGCGCTCGTGGCATTAGAGCCGAGCGAGGCCCTTCGTCAGTCACGTTTCCTTCGACCGAACGGCTACGCCTTGATAAACACCAGAAGAATACTGCCCGTCGAAGTCCTCACGGGCAAGGCGGCGTATCCATCCACCGACAAGATTAGCGGGCTCTTGTCGGCTCTGACATCGAACTTGTACATGTTCGATGCCGCGAAACTGGCTGAACAGGCCGGCGATAGCAGAACCACAAACATGGTGATGCTCGGTGCATTAGACGGGTGTGACTGTCTGCCATTCGAGACAGAAGCGATCAAGGAAACAATAATGGATTTGGTTCCAGAGAAGATGCTCGATTCTAACCTCAAATCTTTCGAATTGGGAAGATCGTATCTTCAAAACCATCGAAAGATGGAGCCCGATCTAGGAATCGCTCTGCTGTGAATTTAGAACGGGCATCGTCGTAGACCCGTGAGGCAAAACTAGAATCTTCGCACCGGCCCCTCTTTCTGCAACGGTTTCATCGATAGTCTTCTGCAAGTTCGTGCTGGATTTTAGTCCGATCATACGAAGCGTCGACGGCTTCAAGCCTTCAGTGTGCGCTATGATGTTTGCTCGGCTTCTGAGGCAGGCAACTTGGTACGCCACAATTGCGGTCACCAGATTTCGTTTCGGGTTCTGCTTGATTGATTCCAAGATTGTTTCTGGAGATGGTTTGGAGAGGAAGTACTCCAGATCCTTGGATCCTATTCCTCCTCTACATGGCGACACTAGGATAACGGTGCTTCCATCTTTCACGATGCTTCCAGTATTCTCAAGGGGTTTTGAGCAATAGTAGAAATCACGATCATACGGAAACGCGCTCGCCACAATTAGATCAGGCTTCTCCTTCACCGGTACGGAGTAGATACTGGCGCAAACTGTGGCACCTGCTCTATGCGCTTCAAGAGGGTCGCCGGCTACAACTCTCACTAGGTCACCATCGGCGTTCTGAATTGTGTTAACGATGAAGTCTAGGTGAAGGAGTCTCGCGGCTTCATCTATCTCCTCACGGACTGGATTGTTGCTCATCTGGCCAATATTCAATTCCGCTTTCACCATCAGATGATTTTTCATCACGGTGTTGCGTCCAGCGAGACCCGGCATTACTGCTTTGCCTCCACCTGAGAAGCCAGCGTAGGGGTGTGGAACGATGTCGCCCGTGGCGATTTTGACGTCAGCTTGCACCATAGTTGAATTGATTTGAATCTCGTTCCCAAACCGAGAAACCCCTACCGAGACTAAGTCTCTATCAGCGTCATGCTGCACTACGCGGACTCGTTTGCGGATAGCGGGTCCAACTTTTTCGTGAACCTCACCCGGTTTCATTCGCGCGTGCAGGCCGCCTCCAATTATGATGCAAATGTTCGGGTCTGCGATTCCGCCCACATTGAGTTCGTCGAGGAGCTGCGGGAGAATTTCACGATCGAAGGTTGGCCTGCTGAAATCGGAGATGGCAATCGCAGCGGTTTTCTTCCCTTTCGCGAACTCCGCTATTCTAGCCGTGCCGATTGGATTGAGCAATGCCCGGCGTATCTCGGCGGCGTTACTGTCAACAGGAGTTGTCTTAGAAATGTCGCGAACGGTTACGTCGACGGCGTCATCGAAGGAGATCGGAAGTTGTTTCTTTCCGTAGGGTATCTTAACTTGAACCATAACTGCTTGAAACCTCGAACTTGACCGGATACATGCACTTACCAGAACTCACTGAAAGCTTCATCCGGTTGTCCCTATTCCGGGCGTAAGGTAAATGCGTAGCTCGGCCCATACTCAGAAATCCCTGTCACCAGACTCACCCGCGCTCCAACTTTCACATCATCCGGCTTGGCGTCGTTCAACCAAGCTAGAACTCTGACGCCTTCCTTCATCTTGACGAGCACAACTGTATATGTTGCTTGACCTGCAAAACTCGCAGGCTTTATGGCAATGCGTGTGAAGCTCTCGATCTCGCCGGTTCCATCGAGTTTTACCCATTTCGGTTCCGAGTTGAGGCAACGTGGGCAATCGGCCACAGGCGGGAAGCTAGTGTATCCGCATTTGCTGCATTTTGACGCGCATAATTCACCTTTCTCAAGCCGGCTCCAGAACTCGGAGAGCTTCTGAGTTGGGATTTCTGAAGCAAAAGTTAAGGGCCTGGTCTTGCGTGCAGCCTTTGGTTGATTGAGCGTCATTTTCTCAGCTCCTCAGGATTGTCACGTAGCAGTAATGCCCTGTACCACCCACATTATGCGCTAACGCTAAACCATTCTTGATTGGTGCTTGACTTTTCCCAGCCTGGTTACGTAGCTGTCGAGTCAGTCCCACTATCATTGAAGTTCCCGTAGCCCCGAGAGGGTGTCCTTTGGACTTGAGGCCCCCGTCTAAATTAACGGGAATCTTTCCCCCGATCTCTGTTTGGCCCTCATCTATCATTTGCCCGCCTTTGCCCCTTTCGCAGAATCCTAAATCCTCATAGGCAAGAATCTCGGCTATCGTGAAGCAATCATGCACATCCGCAACGTCAAGTTGCTTAGGCTGGACATGGGCTTTCTTGAATGCACTCTGTGCCGCATTCACAGACGCACGTAGCCCGAGCAAATCCCCGCGCTTGGTGATATTTGCGGTATCCGACGAAATTCCCGTTGCCTCAACCCAAACCGGGCTGTCGGTTAATGACTTTGCCTTCTCCTCTGAGGCCACTATCACCGCGGCAGCCCCATCGCTGACCGGGCAGCAGTCATAGAGTTTCAGCGGCCACGCCACAACACGTGAGGAAAGAGCATCCTGCAGGGTCAACGGTCGCTGGAAATGGGCGTTCGGGTTAAGGGCGCCATACTTATGGTTCTTGACGGCCACCTCCGCCAACTGTTTCTCAGTTGTTCCGTACCTCTTCATGTGCTCAGTTGCATAGAGAGCATAGTAGCCTGGGAACGTCATTCCAAAGTTGTGAAACTCCCACAAGTAGTAGCCAGCGCGCCCTATCACCTCGGTCATTGTCGGCCCATCGATGCCGAACATTTTCTCGACGCCTAACGCCATCGCGACGTCACTCTGGCCGCCCCTGATCATGTTGCAGGCCGTGACCAATGCAGCACTCCCCGTGGCGCAGGCTGCCTCACACCTGACAAGCCCCTTGCCCTCCAAGCCCAAGTATTCTGAAACAAGTACCGCGGGCAGGAAATCCTCGTACCATGTACCGGCGATGCCAACGCTCAGAAAGTCAACATCTTTTGGAGTTAGGTTAGCATCCTGGAACGCCGGTTTGGCTGCTTCGAATGCGAGCTCAGGAAGGCTCACATCACGCCGGTCACCGAACTTTGAGTGACCCACGCCCACAATTGCCACGCGAGTCAAGAATTATCCCGCCGTTTCGCTGAGCCGATTCTAAGGATTTAAAGCCCTAAGGCTCGGGAGCCATTCTTCGATTGAATAAGTCGGAAATTGTAGGTCCAAGATTTTGTCGGCGCCTGAGTCAGGTCCACGGGGTGGAAGAATTGAATATCCTCCTGAATTGAAGTCGATGCTCAAGCGTGCCCTTGAAGATCCAGAAGGATTTTGGGGCGACGCAGCGAAGGAATTGCACTGGTTCAGGCGCTGGGACCGCGTATTTGAATGGAACTATCCGAATTTCTCATGGTACAAAGGAGCAACCACAAACCTAGCCTACAACTGCCTAGAACGCAACATCGATAATGGAAGAGGCAACCACCCAGCCATAATATGGGAGAACGGCGAGGGGTTTCCTTCGCGCTCCTTAACCTACAGTCAACTGTTGGATGAAGTCAAACGATTCGCCAATGCGCTGAAAGCCCTTGGAGTAAACCGAGGCGACAGAGTAACAATCTACATGCCTATGGTGCCTGAAGCTGCAATCGCGATGCTGGCGACGGTAAGAATTGGCGCGATACACTCCGTTGTGTTTGGAGGTTTCGGGTACGGAGCCTTGTCGGACAGATTATTGGACGCAGGTTCCACGCTTATCGTTACAGCGGATGTTGGCTACAGACGCGGAAGCCCAATTAAACTCAAGGAAGTTGTCGACGAATCCCTCAGAACCAGCGCGACCAAAGTACGGAAGGTCATAGTGCTAAAACGAGCCGAGAACGACTTACCGATGGTCTCGGGGAGAGACATCCTCTGGCAAGACGCGTTGGAACAGGGGAAGGGAGCTGATGCTCAAGTCGAGAAGGTGCGTGCTGAAGAACCAGTCTTCATCCTTTACACTTCTGGAACCATGGCTAAACCGAAGGGCACCGTTCAGCCTCACGGGAGTTACCAAGTTTACATCCATGCCATGGGCAAATGGGTCTACAACATGGATGAGACCGATATCTGGTGGTCCACCTCGGACATTGGCTGGATCGTCGGTCATAGCTACGTTGTGTATGCACCATTGCTCTTCGGTTGCACGACGATAATGTATGAGGGACTGCCGGACCATCCTTCACCTGACATATGGTGGCGGATAATCGAAAGGAACAAGGTATCGAGGTTCTGGATCTCACCTACGGGTGTTCGTGCCCTAATGAAGTACGGGGACGACTACCCGAAGAAATACGACCTAAGCTCACTCAAACTCGTCGCGTGCGCCGGTGAAGTTCTCAACCCACCTGCATGGGAATGGCTCCAGAAGAAAGTGCTCGCGGACAGAATCCCCGTAATCGATCATATGTGGCAGACGGAAACAAGCGGCCCAATAGTCGGAAACCCGGCTGGGATTGCACTGCTGCCAATAAAGCCCGGCTCAGCAGCAATCCCACTCCCAGGGGTAGATGCAGAAATTGTCGACGACGAGGGAAAGCCAGTTGCACCCGGAATCGAAGGGACCTTCGTCCTGAAGAAACCTTTCCCCGGGTTGACCCCAACTCTATGGTGCGACCACGAACGATACGTGGAAAGCTACTGGAACAGATTTCCAGGCCTCTACACGACTGGCGACGCAGCCATGAAAGACGAGGACGGTTACATCTGGTTCCTAGGGCGAGTTGACGAGGTCATCAAGATCTCCTCACACAGGATCGGAACGATCGAAATTGAAAGCGCGCTACTTCAAGACTCGAACGTGGCTGAAACCGCGGTTGTGGGGCGCCCCGACCCTCTCAGGGGAGAGACTGCATGTGCATTCGTTGTTCTGAAAGAAAGCTCAAAGGCAACGGACGATTTGAAGCAGGCGCTGAGAAGCCTCGTTAGAAAGACCTTGGGACCCATAGTCGTAATTAGCGACATTTACTTCGTCAACAAGCTACCCAAAACACGAAGTGGTAAAATCATGCGACGCCTGATCAAGGCTGTAATTTCGAACAAGCCCCTTGGAGACTACTCTACGATAGAAGATGAATCTTCAATAGAGGAACTCAAGAAAGCTGCTTCGAATTCTCACAACCGGTCATAGTTCCTCTATTCCACATCGTGCCTGGTTCTGCCTCTCGAAGGGCTCCTCCACTGACAAGTTATCGTATCCCTTTTACTTGTCAAGCGCTGGATAATCCATCCAGGTGTATCTGATGCTGAACAAGACGAAAACTCTCACTTTGATCGCAGCCCTCTCCGCAGCGAATGTGGCTTTCAGGTTTGCGTTGGCGGGCGGTCCCCCTAATGTCAAACCAACAGCGTTCTTGGTTATTGTTGCAGGTATCATTGGGGGGCCGATTTCCGGTTTTGCTGTTGGTTGGCTCAGTATGACTGTCAGCGATTTGGCGGCTTTCGGCGCAGGAATCTGGACAATCGAGACCTCTGGGGGTATGGCAATTGTTGGACTGCTGGCCGGGTTCATATGGCACCGCGTCGCCCTACTCAACCGCTGGAAAATGGCGTTAGGGGGATTTCTTCTAACCGTAGTCTATGATGTTGGTACGTCTATTGTGGATGCGTTGCTCTTCAGCTACCCAGTAAGGTCAGCTATTCTCGGCCTATACGTTCCATTTCTGGCTGGAAGCGTAAGCCCATACCCATTCGGCCTGGTCCATGAGCTCACAACTGCTATCCTGCTTGGCACAATCGGCCCGTCGCTCATCACACAAATCAGAAGAGTCTACCGCTAGGTCTCACCGATTCTGAATGTATCCGAATGCTTTCAATGAGGAGCAACACCTAAACACCGGCAAAGTCGGGTTCTCGCTGAGTTTGGTGGGAGCTTGCCTAAAGTTGGAGATAAGGCGCCTCGTTTCCATTTGTTGTCAGGTCGGGGGGAGTATGTATCTCTGGATGATTTTCTCGGTAAACGAAGCCTTGTGGTGTATTTCTATCCGAAGGATTACACGGCCGGCTGCGTAAGAGAAGCGGTTTCGTTCCGGGATGCTTACTCGACATTGGTGGCGTTGGGTGCCGAGGTTGTTGGAATAAGCAGAGATCCTCCGAGCTCTCACGAACGATTTGCGAGAGACGAGCGCTTGCAGTTTCCTCTCGTGAGCGACACGGATGGCTCAGTTAGGAAAGCCTATGGTGTGAAGTCAACTTTCGGAATTAGTGGCCGGGTCACCTTTGTAATCGATAAGCAGGGAATCATTAGGCACGTATACTCGTCCCAAGTGCATCCGAGTAAGCATGTTGAGGAAGCGGTCCGTGCGTTGAATCGTTTGGTTGAGTCTGCCAAAACAGATTGAAAACCAAAAGCTGGCGTGAATAGTTCTCTTCAAGCTGGCTTGGTTTTCTTCCATTCTTCAGCCAGCCTGATTCGCCTCGATGAAGAAGGATGGGTGTAGAAGAAGAATTCAACAGCCGGGTTCGGCTTATCAACTGAGAGGCTCAAGTCTGCCAGCCGTTTCTCGGCTGATGCCTGGGCATCGGCGTCGTCCGCGGCCCGTAGAGCGAACTCGTCCGCTTGGCGTTCAACAACCCTGGAATACGAGTTGGAGATTGGTTGCAGAATGAAATTCACACAAATCAACACAGCGAAGATTATCGGGGCGCCCGCAGGATCCGCTATTCCACTGAAGCCGAGGCTGACGGCGTTTTGTCTGAGCACGTAGTCTGCGAGAAAGAAAGGTGGAATCGCTAACAAACCTGATGCGACCGCTTCCTTCCAAATATCCCTGTTCACATAATGCCCAAGCTCATGTGCGACGACCGTGACGACTTCTCTCCGGGTAAATTTGTCGATCAGAGTGTCAAACAGGACGATTGTCTTGCTCTTTCCAATTCCGGAAAACATGGCGTTCGCGCGGATAGACTTCCGGCTTTCATCTGCCACCAGAACTCGATCGATGTTTCTTGCACCCATCTTCCGAGATATCTCAAGTAGGTTGTCCTTGAGTGCGGAGTCAGTGAGGGGTGTGACTTTGTAAAAGATCGGCATGATCACGTACGGCAGTATTATCGAAATTAGAATCGAGAATATGGCGAAGAGGGCTGCTGCCACAAGCCACCAAATATCCGTTGACAGGATCAGATAATACAGAAGCGACCCTGCAAGAATCCCTATTGCCAGTTCAAGTCCTAGGCCCTTCAGCTCATCCATGAGCCAATCCTTCACCCCTTGCATGGAGAGGCCGAATTTGTGGTCCAGAATGTATCCGGAATAGAATGAGAGGGGTGACTCTAAGAGTCCAAGGAAGAGAAAGAAGACCAGGAAATATGCGACGACCGTCATCCAGTAGGAGCCTGAAATCAGTTGAAGGGACTTACTAAGGATGAGTGAGGCACCGGAGAAAACCAAGAGCAAGCAAATAACGACGGGAACAACCGTTCCGCCCACGATGTCCAAAGCTAGCCTCACATTTTCGTATCTGTTTGCGAGGGCCCGCTTTTTCTCATCGTACTGGTAGGATGGCTCTCCTTGCTCCGGTTCTTGCATCTGGTACCATTCCGGTGGCTGGGCGAATCGCCCAAGACTGACTAGAGACTGTCGTAGATAAGGACGAATCCTCTGAGATCGTTCGGATAGTTGTGTTCAGCTCGGTGAAGAGTGTGAGGCGCCCGGACGTGGTTCCTCTCTCTTTTTCTTCGGCTTTCTGACCATTTTTGGGTTTCCCAATCTAAATCACATTAAGTGTTGTTCGAAGGTGATAAAATAGGTATTGGCATTTGATATGGCGGCTTTGTCGTCGGGTGCTGTGAGGGATGGCACTAGCCTCAATGGCCTCTGCTCTCCCATGGAAGCGCTGGCTCGTCAAGATAGTGCGGAGGCATAAACGTACTCCTGCTCGGGCCCTCCGTTGCTGGCAATTTTGTAGGTTATGTGCACTTTCACGGAGTCGTTCAGCATCGCTCTCACTGAGCAGTACTTCTCTTGTGAGAGACGTATTGCTCTCTCAACGTCATCCTTTCGGAGGTTGGGTCCAGCAATTGTGTACTCCAAATCTACCTCATCGTAGTACTTTGGATCCTCGTCGCGTCGCGTGCCTGTCGCGCAAACCTCGAACTTGTCAACTTTCTGCCTTTGCCTTTCCATGATCCATTGCACGTCCATTGCTGTGCATCCGGCCAACGCGGCCAGAAAGAGTTCCATGGGCGTGAACGATTGGCCCATCTGTTCAGATGAGTCTAGTTTCACCATGCGGCCGTCGTGCAGTTCCACACTGAATTTCATTTCATCGATGTGCTTGAGCTTCAACTCGACTGACGGTGTCGTTTTCAATCAACCCACAGAATCTATACTAGCATTGAGAATATCAATTGATGACGCGTTGAAGCATCAAAGTAAGTATTGATATAAGCACCCTCCAAAGCACGCTCGGATGACTTGGAATTGGAATCACTCAGGGATCGCATTGTTCTGATCACGGGTGCAAGTAGCGGTATTGGGGCGGCCTGTGCACGTGTCCTTGGGAAGGATGGGGCGCGGCTAATTCTTAACGCGCGCCGGAAGGAACGGTTGGATGCGTTGGCCTCTGAGCTACGCGAACGTTATGGAACCGCCACTCACGTGTGCTCGTTCGACGTGCGGGATTTCGCACAAGTGAAAGGCGTCGTTGAGAAGCTGCCCGCGGAATGGCAGGCTATTGACGTTCTGGTTAACAACGCGGGGCTGGCGCGGGGTTTCGATACACTACATGAGGGTCAAATTGAGGATTGGGATGAGATGATTGACTGCAATGTCAAAGGGCTTCTCTACATGACCCGTTTGGTGGTTCCCGGCATGGTCAAGCGTGGCCGGGGCCATGTTGTGAACATAGCCTCCATTGCGGGCATTCAGACCTATCCGAAGGGGAACGTGTACTGCGCGTCGAAAGCGGCTGTGAGGGCTATTTCAGATGGTTTGAAACAGGATTTGACGGGGACCCCAGTACGAGTCACAACCATCAGCCCCGGGCTTGTTGAGACGGAATTCGCTGAGGTAAGGTTCCGAGGCAACAAGGAACGTGCCGCCCAAACCTACAAGGGCCTCACACCGTTGACAGGAAATGACGTCGCCGACGCGGTGCATTACTGCCTAACAAGGCCGCCACACGTGAACATTAACGAAGTTGTCCTTATGCCCGTAGATCAGTCAAGTGCAACCTTGGTCCACCGCAGGTGAACGGGACAGGAGTAGTAGGTGTCCGGCACCTTCCTCAAAAGTAATTAGGCACTTACCACGTACTGTTGAGCTGTCGAGAAAACTTCCGGGCTTAATTTGCACAGGCTTGAGGGGCTCGGTTGTTTAGCGGAGCACTTGTACTGGCCCAACCTTTATTAGCGTGGGTCCGGTGGTTCTATGGAAAGTTTCTGAAAGGCTCATGCTAAGAGCTGGATGAATCTTTTCTCCGCGGAGAGAACACTTAGATTGAAAGATACCGAAAAAGAAGAGAGGCCATACGATCTTTTCGCGCACGATTTCGTTCCAAAGCATGAACTTCTCTCAAAGAAGGAGGCTGAGGAATTGATGCGCGAGTTCCATATCAAGCCGTACCAACTCCCATACGTCAGAACAAGCGATCCTGCGGCTGAGACCTTGGGCGCTAAGATGGGAGATGTTTTACGTGTAACGAGAAAAAGCGCGACTGCTGGCCAAGTTGTCGTTTACCGTTATGTCGTTGATGGGTAATGTGATTTCATGACAATGACATCAACCGCAACCGTGAGCCCACAAATATGGGACCTGATCAAACATTTCCTTGAAGAGAAAGGACTGGTCAGGCAGCATGTCGATTCCTACAACGAATTTATTGAGACTGGGCTGCAAGCCATAGTCGACGAATCATCCGAAATCCCTATCGAGATCGAAGACTACCCGCTCAAAATCAAATTGGGTAAGATTGAGATCGGGACGCCGCGAGTAACCGAAGTTGACGGCTCGGAACGGCAAATATTTCCGACCGAAGCGAGGATTCGTAATCTTACTTACGCAGCCCCACTCCATTTGGAGATGACCCCTGTCATCGGGGAGAGGGAAGGCCAAACTGAGATTGTGTATATTGGCGATTTTCCCGTCATGCTTCGTTCTAAGATCTGCCCGTTGTCGCGCATGACCCCAGAGGAACTCATCAGCATTGGAGAGGACCCGCTGGACCCTGGTGGTTATTTCATCGTAAACGGGGCAGAGAGGGTCGTAGTTGCTCTGGAGGATTTGGCGGCTAACCGAATCTTGGTGGATAAGGAGCAGACGGGCGTTCACCCAACCTACAAAGCTAAGATTTTCTCGACGACAGTTGGTTTCAGGGCACGCACGGAAGTCACCATGAAGACTGATGGCGCAATTTACGTCACCATGCCAGGCGTCCCAACCGACATTCCAATAGTCGTCATGATGAAGACACTGGGCTACGAAGAGGATTCGAAGATTGCGGAGTTGATCTCCACCGCTGATCCTCTCCAAAACCAACTCGCCTCAACCTTCGAGAAATCCATTGGAGTCGTAACCCAACGGGACGCGCTCCTCTACATTGGTAACAGGTTAGCGCCAGGCCAAGTCGAAGACTACAGGCTGAAGAAAGCAGAAGCGGCTATAGACAGAAACTTCCTACCCCACATAGGGCGCAACCCAGAAGACCGGAAAGAGAAAGCTGCGTGCCTTGCTGAAGTTGGCTGTCGCGTAATTGAACTCAAACTCAAAATGCGACAACCCGACGACAAAGACCATTACGCGAACAAACGTCTAAAACTCGCAGGATCACTGCTCGCGGAGCTTTTCCGAATCTCATTCAGAAACCTCATCCGCGATCTCAAGTACCAGCTTGAGCGGATCACTATACGCAGACACGCAGAGCTCTCAATCAGTAACGCAATCCGACCGGGCATAATCACTGAAAGGATACAACACGCAATTGCCACGGGCAATTGGGTTCGCGGGCGCGTTGGCGTGACGCAACTACTTGACCGCACAAACTTCTCCTCCACCCTAAGCCACCTACGCAGGCTCCAATCACCCCTAAGCCGAAGCCAGCCAAACCTTGAGGCCAGAGACCTACACCCAACACACTGGGGAAGGCTCTGCCCGAGCGAAACACCTGAAGGATCAAACTGCGGCCTCGTCAAAAACTTGGCATTGAGCGCGGTCATCTCCATAGGAGTTGACTCACATGAATTCGTCTCCAAACTTAGAAGAATGGAAGTCGTCGGAATGGAAGTGGCCGACAGAAAGCTCCGGGAAACAGGAGCGAAGGTTTTCGTTGACGGCTTGATAGCAGGTTATGTGAACGATGCAGAGAAGTTAGCTCAAGAACTCGTCAGAATGCGAAGAAACGGCGAGATAAGCTCCGAAGTCAACATCGCCCACTCGCCGCCACAATTCGAGGGCGCTCGGCCCGAGTTGTATGTGAACTGCGACCAAGGCCGAGTGAGAAGACCGATCATAATTGTTGAAAATCAAAAGCCACGGCTTACCAGGGAACATGTGGAATCGATTCAGCGTGGCGAGATGCGTTGGGAGGACCTGATCGACCGTGGAATCGTCGAATACCTCGACGCCGATGAAGAAGAGAACGCCCTTATTGCGCCCGCACCTAACCGCATCAACGAGAAGACAACTCACCTAGAGATAGCGCCTTACACGATACTCGGGATCGCCGCGTCGCTCATTCCATACCCAGAGCACAACCAGTCACCCCGAAACGCCTACGAATCAGCAATGGCGAAGCAGGCGTTGGGAGTTTTCTGTGTCAATTACGCTAACCGAGTCGATTCACGCGCCCACATCCTACACTACCCACAGGTGCCCGTGGTTCGAACTAAGCCCATGGACATCATCAAGTACGACAGCCGCCCCGCAGGCCAGAACTGCGTCGTCGCTCTTCTCTGCTACCAAGGCTACAACATGGAGGACGCCATCATCATCAACAAATCCTCCGTGGACCGAGGCCTCTTCCGCTCAACATTCTACCGTGTCTACGAAGGTGAATGCAGACAATACCTCGGAGGTCTGAGAGACAAATTCGAAGTGCCTGAAGCAGGAATCAGAGGCTATAGAGGGGACAGGTACTACCGACTCCTAGAAGAAGACGGCGTGATCTCAGTCGAATCAGAAGTCACAGGCAACAGCGTACTAATTGGAAGGACAAGCCCACCGAGATTCCTCGAAGAATATAGAGAGTTCGAAGTCAAAGGCCCAACCAAGAGAGACTCATCCGTCGGCATGCGCCCCTCAGAGGAAGGAATTGTAGACGCCGTTTTTCTAAGCGAATCAATTGAAGGAAACCGCCTAGTCAAATGCAGAGTCCGAGACATAAGAATCCCCGAATTAGGCGACAAATTCGCGTCACGGCACGGACAGAAAGGAGTCATCGGAACCCTGATCCCACACGAGAACATGCCCTTCACCGAGCAAGGCGTCGTCCCGGATGTCATAATCAACCCGCACGCAATCCCGTCACGTATGACCATCGGCCAATTTGTAGAGGCAATCGCGGGCAAAGTCGCAAGCTTGCGCGGCGAAGCAGTCGACGGGACCGCCTTCAGCAACGAAAGGCCTGGAACACTCCGCGAAATGCTTCTTGAATTGGGCTTCCAACACAGCGGGCGAGAGGTTCTCTATAACGGAGTCGACGGCAGAAAACTCGTTGCCGACGTCTTCGTGGGCGTAGTGTACTACCAAAAGTTGCACCACATGGTCGCAGACAAGATGCACGCAAGGGCCCGCGGCCAAGTGCAAATGCTCACTCGCCAACCAACCGAAGGGCGCGCAAGAGGCGGAGGGCTTAGGTTTGGCGAAATGGAACGTGACTGCTTGATCGGTCACGGCGCGTCAGCATTGCTTAGAGACCGCCTGCTGGAAGAGTCGGACAAGTACATGGTCATGATTTGCGAAACCTGCGGCCTCATAGCGTACCATGATGTGAAGCAGAACAAGTACATCTGCCGTATAGACGGCGACAAAGCGGTAGTCTCTCCAGTTCAACTCTCGTACGCATTCAAACTGCTATTGCAGGAACTGATGGCGCTGGGGATTGCCCCGCGCCTAGAAGTATCGGAGCGTGCATAGAATGGCAATGGCTGAAGAAGCGACAAAAGTAATCGGCAGTATACACTTCACACTAATATCCCCAAGCGAAATCCGGAAACTTTCGGCTGTTGAAGTTCAAACGGCCGACACGTACGACGAAGATGGAGTTCCTATCGTATCGGGTTTAATGGACGGACGACTTGGCACACTTGAGCCGCGCCAGAAATGCAAAACCTGCGGCAACACGGCTTCAGCCTGCCCGGGTCACTTTGGGCACATTGAACTCGCAGAACCCGTTGTACACGTTGCCTTCGCGAAACTCCTTCACAAGCTGCTGCAGGTAACGTGCCGAAACTGTGGACGGGTTCTTCTCTCGGCAGACAAGATCAAAGCTTACAATGAGAGGATGCAACGGGAGCAGAAGCAGCTTAACGAAATCCCTTCCACCTTTTACGAGGCCGTAATGAAGGACGCGAAGAAAAGCCAAGAGTGCCCGAACTGCGGAGCCCGCCAATACCCAATAGAGCACGCTAAGCCCACCACATTCCACGAAATGATAGAGGGCGGCGCCTCGAGACTGAACCCGAGTCAGATCAGGGAGCGCTTAGAACGCATTCCCGACGACGACCTTCGGCTTCTTGGAATGGAGTCCACCGCCGCCAGACCTGAATGGATGATTCTACAAGTTCTTCCTGTTCCAGCAGTCACCGTACGCCCCTCGATCACCCTTGAATCCGGTATCCGCTCAGAAGATGACCTCACCCACAAGCTAGTCGACATTATCCGAATCAACCAGAAGCTAAAGGAAGCCCTAGATTCAGGTGTCCCCGTAAACATCATCCAAGAACTACACGAACTCCTACAATACCACGTCACAACTTACTTTGACAACGAAGTCTCCGGCCTTCCACCAGCCCGCCACAGATCCGGCAGAGCCCTCAAGACTCTGAGCCAACGCCTCAAAGGCAAGGAAGGAAGGTTCAGAGGTAACCTGTCAGGGAAACGTGTTGACTTCTCGGCTAGAACTGTCATATCCCCCGACCCTAACATTGACATTAACGAAGTTGGCGTGCCAATTGATGTTGCGCAACGTCTCACCATCCCAGAACGTGTCAACCCTTGGAACATTGAAGACCTGAAGAACCTCATCAGGTCCGGCCCCGACCAGTATCCGGGTGCACTTTACATTGTGCGCCCCGACGGCCGAAGGGTAAGGCTTGAGTTCGTTACAGAGCGCGAGAGCCTAGCAGAGGCACTGCAACCAGGTTTCATAGTGGAACGCCACATCAGAGACGGCGACATTGTACTCTTCAACCGACAACCCTCGCTGCACCGCATGTCCATAATGGCGCACACCGTGAAAGTTCTACCCTACAAGACCTTTAGGCTCAACCCGTGCGTTTGCCCACCCTACAACGCCGACTTCGACGGAGACGAGATGAACCTACACGTCCCGCAGGGAGAGGAGGCGCGCACCGAAGCCAAGTTGCTAATGCAAGTACAAGACCAGATTTTGTCCCCACGCTACGGAGGACCCATCATAGGAGCAAAGACGGACCTGCTCACAGCCGCTTACCTCTTGACGAGAAAATCAACTTACCTTCCGAAGGAAGAGGTGGGGAAGCTCATAACCGCGGCCGGGTACATGGGTGAACTTCCAACCCCAGAAATCAAGAAACCCGTTGAGCTCTGGAGTGGCAAACAAATATTCAGCCTGTTTCTACCAGCTGGTTTCAACTTCGTCGCAAAATCAAGCATGGTCACAAAGGAAGACGGCGCCTCAGTCGTTGTGAAAGACGGGCGGCTTGTTGAAGGCGTAATCGACAAGAACACAATTGGCGCAGAGCGTTCTGAGACCCTCTTCCACCGCGTCGTCAAGGACGCCGGGTCTGAAACTGGCAAGAATTTCCTGAACGGCCTAATCAAACTCTTAGACAGGTTCATCACACTGCGCGGATTCTCATACGGAATCAACGAACTCGACATTCCAGAATCTGTGCGAGACAAAATATCCAAAGCAATCAAGAAGGCCGAGGACCATGTTCAAGAGCTGATAGACCAATACAAGAGAAGAACCTTAGAAAGGCTTCCAGGACGCTCCTTGGAAGAATCGCTTGAACTCCGAATTATGGATGAGTTGTCGAAAGCACGCGACCAAGCAGGCGAATTGGCGGAACAGTACCTGATGACGGAGACCGACAATGCGGGTGTAATCATGACCAAAACGGGCGCCCGTGGGTCAATGCTCAACATAGCGCAAATGGTTGCCAGCGTGGGACAGCAGTCAATTCGAGGTCAGCGAATTCGACGGGGGTACAGAGGCAGAGCCCTCTCATTCTTCGACCGAGGCGATGCAGGAGCTGAAGCCCGAGGGTTCGTTTACGCCTCATACCAAGAGGGGCTGACGCCTGTTGAGTTCTTCTTCCACTCCATGGGAGGCAGAGAAGGCCTAGTCGACACGGCAGTACGAACACAGCAAAGCGGCTACATGCAACGTCGACTCATCAATGCCCTCGAACACATACGAGTCGAATACGACGGAACAGTCCGAGACTCTAGAGGAGACATAATCCAATTCAGGTACGGCGAAGACGGCGTAGACACAGCGAAGAGCGACCACGGCAAGGCCGTGAACACGGAGCGCCTCGTTGAGCGTGTCGAACTCACAATCGAAAAAGGAGCGAAGGCAAGCAAGGCCTACATTGAGAAGAAGGTCGATGATGTCGAGGACGACCTTACCCCGAGTTTATCTCAGCAGCTTAAGGGCAGCCTCACCAAAGCGAAGCTAACGCGCAAGGGCGTCGATCAAGCAGTTAAGGAGGCAGTGAAGAACTACGGGAAGTCAATGATCGAGCCCGGCGAAGCGGCCGGTATTGTATCGGCTCAGTCCATCGGTGAACCGGGTACTCAGATGACCCTGAGAACTTTCCACTTCGCTGGTGTAAGAGAGCAAAACGTCACCTTGGGCCTGCCAAGGCTGATCGAGATAGTTGATGCAAGAAAGATTCCTTCCACTCCAAGCATGATTGTTTACTTGGACAAGAGATATCGCGCCAGCCGTGAGAAAGCGCAAGAAGTGGCCACGAGCATAACGCACACAAATCTCGCCGACATCGCCTCAAGCATCGAATCAGACATCACCAAGATGCGCATCATTGTGACCCTGAACACGGAGGCCATGAAGGAGAGGGATGTAGGCCTGAAGGATGTGAAGGCCGCGGTGACTCCGGGCGGATGCAAAGTGGAGGTTGAAAGGAACACAGTGCATATCACACCGCAGGAAATGGAGATCGCACAATTCAACAGGCTCGTCTTGCGCTTACCGTTGATGCATATCAAAGGGCTACCACAAGTCAAACGCGCACTTGTCATGGAAGAGAAGGCGGGCGACAAGAACGAATGGGTAATCCGCACCGAAGGATCGAACCTTGACCTAACCCTCCGGACCCCAGGCGTCGATACCGTGAGGACAATATCGAACAACATGCACGAAGTGGCGGAGGTACTTGGAATAGAGGCAGCCCGCAACGTAATCATAAAGGAAGCAACGGCGGTGCTCGAAGAACAAGGCCTCGACGTTGACGTAAGGCATGTAATGCTCGTTGCTGACGCAATGACCGCCTCAGGTGAAGTTCTTCAAGTCGGAAGGCACGGTGTCAGCGGGGAGAAAGCGAGCACCTTAGCCAAAGCCGCATTCGAAATCACAATACCAACGATCGTCGACGCAGCAATCAAAGGAACCCGAGACACACTACGTGGCGTCGCCGAGAACGTCATAGTAGGGCAACAGGTTCCAATGGGAACAGGTTTAATCGAAGTCTACATGTCTATGCCAGAGAAGGCGAAGAAGTAATGCAAACCGCCAAGGTCGATGTGAATAAGCAAATTCAGATTACAGTGAAGACTGGCAAAGTTTCCTTTGGGGTCAAGGAGGCCATTGATGCTGCAAGGTTCGCGAAAGCGAAGCTCCTAATACTCGCCGCCAATTGCCCCGCACAAGGTAGGACAGACATAGCCCAATACGCCAAGCAATCAGAAGTTCCAATCTTCAACTACGCAGGAACAAGCTTGGACTTGGGAGCAGCATGTCTGAAACGTTTCGTCGTTGCTGCATTGACTGTCAAAGAACCAGGGGATTCCGAGATACTGAAACTGGTAGCGCGCTAAAACATGTCCACTTCAAGAATAAAGCTGGGCGGAGAAGAGATGCGGCTCATCGCCCTCTTCGAGAACATCACCGGTGCAACAGCCAACGACTGCGTAATCGACGCCGAAGACGACCGAATAATCTTCATCGCCAAACCCGGCGAAATGGGATTAGCCATCGGCAAAGCGGGCAAGAACATCAACATGCTTCGCCAAATGACCGGGAAGCCAATTGAAGTTGTGGAATTCTCCGAAACCGCCGAGGGCTTGGTTAGGAATTGCTTGGCCCCAGCTAAAATCAAAGAGATCAGGGTCACCGAACGCCCTGACAGGAAGATCATCGTGGTCGAAGTCGACCCCAAGGACAAGGCGCTAGCCATCGGCAAAAACGGGAGAACGATCGACAAAACCCGAATGCTCGCCAAGCGTTACTATCAAATCGACCACGTCCAAATCGCCTAACCCTCACACAGACAAGGTTTTGCGGCTCCACACGGCCGTTAATCGTGTGAATGACCGATAACTGCTTGCCCTATTTTGTGGGCATTTGAGCTTTTATCGCACTACGAACCGCTTAGGCAAAGAGGCCTGCGATAGTGGATAAGGTAAGCAAGATTTGGATTAACGGCAACCTCGTTAACTGGGACGATGCTAAGATTCATGTCCTAACCCACGCGCTGCATTATGCGACAGCGGTCTTTGAAGGACTTAGATGCTACAAGACAGACCGTGGGCCAGCAATTTTCAGACTCTATGACCACGTTTGGCGGCTCATTAACAGCGCGAAGATTTACCTCATGGCCCTTCAATACAAGCCTGATGAGATCGCAAGCGCAATCAAATCAGTCGTTAAGGCCAACGGCCTCGAACAGTGCTACATACGCCCAATTGCCTTCTACGGCTACGGTGAAATGGGCGTAAACCCGCTACCCAACAAGGTGGAGATGGCAATTGCGGCTTGGCAATGGGATGCCTATCTCGGAAAAGACGCCGCCACGAAGGGAGTTCGATGCATGGTTTCCTCCTGGCGTAGGATCAGCCCCCTAACTTTGCCGCCCCAGGCCAAATCGTCAGCGAACTATGCCAACGGCGCACTGGCCAAGATTGAGGCTCTAAAGGGAGGATACGATGAGGCCATACTGCTCAACTCCAATGGCATGGTTTCGGAGGCCACTGGGGAAAACATATTCCGCGTCAAACGAGGCGCTCTCTCCACGCCACCAGCATCGGCCGGTATACTCCGTGGAATCACGAGAGACAGCGTGATTCAACTTGCCTCAGATGTCGGCGTCGAGTGTAGGCGCATAGACATCTCCCGCGAAGAACTGTACACGTCTGACGAGCTATTCCTCTGCGGGACCGCAGCGGAGCTCACTCCCATCCGAGAAGTTGATGGAAGGAGTGTCAGCGATGACACCTATCCTATCACACGCAAACTCCAAGCTGCCTACAACGATGCTGTCCGGGGAAGAAACCAGAAATATTCGCAGTGGCTAGATTACGTGACCTAGCCGCCAGGATCATCTGTGGTTAGGAAATCGCTGTGGGGGATTGGGTTAACCCTACAACACCTAGATGCCTTGGCCAAGCGCCTTCAACTCCAAGGCCCAAAATTCGGCAATTAGGTGTTGCCTGTTCCACCACAGGTGTCGCAGGCGAGTTTTCTCCCGCACAATCTGGCCGCGAACGGGGGCCGGGGTCATTCGCTATTTCAGAAAATTCTCTTGTGCGGTCTTGACGACATGCTCGTAATCACTTTCGGACGCGAGTGCTACCCTCGGTATCACCGAGCCATCGATCGAGGTTACAACAGGGAGAAGTTCACGGTCTCGGGTGTCGTTCCAGTAGTCTGGGCCAGCGCATGCGCCAGAGTTCGTTTCTTGGATCCCTAACTCTCGAAGGAACGGGAACCTCTCTTGGTTTGAGATTAGAGTCGTCTTGATGATCGGGCAGACTCCTGTACCGGGACATTGCGCCCGGCTTTATCCTTGCCTCCCAGTTCCGCTTACGAGTACGCTAACCTCACGCATGGGGCGGTTATGTTTTCTTCGCAGCCTTACTCAGGCGGGACCTCTATGTCGCTCTCTTTGCCCCCGGTTCCGCCGCATGCTTCACAAACGAGTTTTCCGCCACCGAAACACTCGTTACACTTGATGGACACGACGCCGCTGCCATTGCAAATATCGCATTCCAATACACCCTTCTCAGTGGTCAGTTTCCCAGTGGCCTTACATTCGTCACATTTGGAAGGGACAGAACCGGTGCCCTTGCATTTGCTGCAACTAACTTCGCCCGTACCATTACAAGTGGTGCATACCAAAATGGAAAACCTCACTCTGACTTATCCGGTCAGTAGGCTTACAGGGGGTTCGCAGTCAACGCTTTTGAACTTTACGTAACCGACCGAAATACCTCAACCAATTCGCCATTGGTCAACTTCCTCAATTCCTCTTGGTCAATTCCGAAGACGGCGTTGTAAGGAGAATTCCTAAAATCTGCTTGGATCATTGTAATACTAATCTTAGCCTTCTCGAGCTTATTCGCACGGCTCTGAAGGACGCGCTGGGTATTGAAGGAAGGTTCTCCTCTCAGAAGGACACAAGGTCAAATCGGAAGGTAATCTATCAGTTGCGCATATACCGAAAGGATGCCGTCAGAAAATTCCTATTGAACGTCGAGACTCCAAAGCTTAAGCGCGAGAAGATGAAATATGTGGAAAATTGGTTGCAAGAAAAAAAGGAGAGAAAGGAAGTAGAAATTACTTCCTAGCTTTTTCGAATCTGGCTGCCACATCGTCCCAGTTTGTAACCTTCCACCACTCATCGACGTATTTTGCCCGGTCGTTTTTATAGACCAAATAATACGCGTGTTCCCATACGTCGAGGCCTAGGAGGATTGGGAGTTGGGCTAGATGCATGAAGTTTTGCTTCTCGACTTGGGTGAGTAGCAGTTGATCGGACATGTTGTCGTAGAGTAGGAGTGCCCAGCCTGAGCCTTCGACGGTTTTGGCTGCGTCGGAGAATTGTTGCTTGAACTTGTCGAAGCCGCCGAAGTCTGCTTTGACTTTGTCTCCTAGTGCTCCGCCTGGTGTGCTGCCGCCTTTGCCTGGTGGTGCCATGTTGGGCCAGAAGATGCTGTGGAGCACGTGGCCGCCGAAGTTGAAGCTGAAGTCTCTCAAGGTTGCTTTCATGTCGACCTGCAATTCGCCTTTTCTTGCTTTGTCGAGTTTCTCGAGTGCTGCGTTGGCGCCGTTAACGTATGCAGCGTGGTGTTTGTCGTGGTGGAGCATCATGATTTGTTCAGAGATTACTGGTTCGAGGGCATTGTACTTGTATGGTAATTCCGGAAGAACGTATTTGTTTGACATGGGCGCTCACGTTTGCCACGTCCAATTTAACCTTTTCATTAAACTAAGAAAACTATTTGACGTGAAAAATCTGCAGAGTTGCCTAGACCAGTTGCTTCACGTCGTCTGTGACGGCTTGGCCTAGGAATCCGTAGACCCCGAGCTTCAGAACCTTCAACCCTAGAAGGGCGCATTTGATTCTTGTTGGTCCAGGGTCGATTCCGAGCAGGTTAAGGACGTCGGGTTTGCTTAGGGCTTTGACTTGGTCGAGTGTCTTGCCTTTGGCGGCTTCGGTCAGCATTGAGGCGGATGCTTGGCTGATGGCGCAGCCTCTGCCCTTGAACCGCAGATCCTCAACCTTTCCATCCTTGATCTTCAGTTGCATTTCGATGATGTCGCCGCAGAGGGGGTTTGAGTCTTTGACGCGAACATCAGGGTCTTGAAGGTCGCCGAAGTTGCGCGGGTTTCGGTAGTAGTCGAGGATAATATCCTTGTAGATGTCCGAACTCATCTGTCGAATAGCTTCCTGGCTTTCTCGAGGGCGTTGATGAACACATCAACTTCCTCTTTAGTGTTATAGATGTAGAAGCTGGCCCTAGTCGCTGCGGGTATGTCCAAGAATTCCATTAGCGGTTGGGCGCAATGGTGCCCCGACCTCACCGCAATCCCATCCTCGTCGAGGATTGAGGCAAGATCGTGGGCGTGGATGTCCCCCAAGTTGAAGGAGAGTACACCGACTCTGCGATTGACATCTTTGGAGCCGTATACAACTGTGCCCTTGACACCTGCCATTTTGTCCAGCGCGTAAGCGGTAATCTGCTTTTCGTGGTCGAGCACATTCTGCATGCCTATCTTCCGGAGATAGTCGACTGCAGCTCCAAGTCCTATGGCACCGGCGATGTTCGGCGTCCCAGCCTCGAATTTGTACGGAATCTCCTTCCAGGATGCGCCGGTCGTGTGAACCTCCTTAATCATCTCCCCCCCACCGAGAAACGGGGGCATCTTCTCCAAAATGTCACGCTTGCCGTAGAGGACGCCGATTCCTGTAGGCCCCAGCATCTTATGCCCAGAGAACGCCATGAAGTCACAATCAATATCTTTGGCGTCGACGCGCATGTGCGGAACGGACTGGGCTGCATCAACGAAACACAGGGCGCCTACCCGGTGCGCTGCTTTCGCAATATCCTTTACAGGGTTAATTGTTCCGATCACATTAGATGCGTGAACCACGCAAACAATCTTGGTTTTCTCATCGATTAGTTCCTGAATTTCGTTCTCCCGTAGGAATCCGTTTTGGTCAATTTTGATGAATTCGACCTGAGCCTCCTTCTCTTGAGCGAGTAACTGCCATGGAACAATGTTGCTGTGGTGTTCCATTATGGTTAGAACTATTTTGTCGCCTTTCTCAATGTTGGTGCGGCCCCAGGCGTAGGCCACTAGGTTCATGGCCTCAGTCGCATTTCGGGTAAATACAATCTCCTCGGTGTGCTTGGCGTTTATGAACTTCCCAACGTTCTCCCGAGCATTCTCATGTGCGACTGTCGCTTCCTCAGCAAGTTTGTGGATGCCGCGGTGAATGTTTGCGTTGTACTCCAGGTAGAACTTATCCATGGCATCGATTACGCAGGTTGGTTTTTGGGAAGTTGCGGCGTTGTCGAAGTATACGAGAGGTTTCCCGTTGACGTGCCGCTTGAGTATTGGGAAGTCCTCTCGAATTTTGAGAACGTTTATGGTTTCGAGCTTCTCCACCAAAGCTTAGGCCTACTGGTTCACGTAATACTCGTTGAAATAACGTACGGCATACCCCTATAAACACTCAACTTAACGGTTCTGTCAAGTCTGTGGTTGGTGTTGTCGTCTCGGTCGGGTGTAAATTTCCGTTTGGCAGGTACAGGCATTACCTCAAGCCACAGCACATCATCGGCGAATGTTCGGGCATATATGACGGCGTGCCCCTCCTTTGATTTCATCTCGAAGTAGTATTGGATGGGTATGTTCTTGACTTGCATTAGTCTGGGCTTTCTGCTGCATTCGTGTGCTTCAAGTTGTTCTGCGATTAAGGTCTCTCCACACGTTTGACACTTTACCATGTTGCCGTGAATGTCAATCATTTTTCTTCTCACCTCTTTCAAGACCTGTTGTAAACTTGTCTTTGTTGAGTTGGTCGAGGAAATCATGTTTCTCTTTCAAATCTTGGTAATCGGCTTTCAACTTTTGAATCTCAACCTTAAGCTGCTCATTCTCTGTTCTCAGTGCCTTGTTCTCGCCTCGCAGATGATCAATGTCTGAATCAGATATTTCGTCGAGAACTCCTAGAACTCGCGCTTGCTCCACAGCTTTGTTGAGGTAGTCCGTCATTCTAGAGAGCCCTGCATCCTCGCGATTGAACAGTATTCTGTAGTGATGTTTCCACTCATCATCCGTTGCCTCTTTGAATTTCTGTAGGTGCTGCTCGCGAGCATTTCTGAGTTCCTTGAAGTCTGCAATCAGGTCGCCAAGCAGTTTCGCGAGGTTTACACGGTCTCTCATGTCGAGCTGGTTGGGATTTTCAACCTCATGTTTCGCTGCTTCTGGTTTGACCTTAGTTAAGTGCGCGTCATATCTTCTACAAAACTCCGACGCTGTATTGAGTGATGCTTCCACTATTATTGAGTGGAGTTCCAACAGGCTATCACTTGTGTTTCGGTTTTGCATTTTTGGCTGGGGCTTGAGGAAGTGGAGCTTTGCGTACTATTGCTATTCGTTCTCCGCTTTGTACGTCCATTCGCCATTCGAGTTTGTCGCCTTCCGTGAGTTGGAGGAACGCTACCATGCCTTCTGGTACGGTTGCGCGAAGCGACTTAGCCCCTGTTCTTGCTATTCCCACTGTAGATTGTAGGCTCATAGCTGCTAGGTATGTGGATTGTAGTTCTTAAATTTACCTACCAGAGCGCACTTAGGGCGTATGGTAGAGCGATAGATGTGTAGATGTGTTTTAATACCAGATGTATACAATATGTAGGTAGATAGGAAGGCGCACCGATATGATGGCTATAACACGAGAACTCAGGGGCAAAGAAATAGCGGCTGCACCCAACCAAATCGAGCGTGTTGGCAATGTTTCGTACAAAGTGAAGTCTCAATCGGGTAACGGCTGCTATGATGTTACATTCTCGACTGTGAATGGTTGGGATTGCACTTGCCCCGACCATGTATTCCGCTTGGTGGAGTGTAAGCACATTTGGGCCGTAATGTGCAGCTTCGCCATCAGAAAGGAAGTTGAAGCCAACGTAATCGAACCGATAGTAGATGTTCACGCTTGCGTATTCTGCAAATCTGAAAATCTCATACGATTTGGTTTGAGACATAACAAGTGCGGCGATCTACAGAAGTTCTCCTGCAAGTCATGCGGAAAAATATTCACGGTAAATCTGGGTTTCGAGCGCATGAAGCACAATCCACAAGGAATCACAACCGCTATGCAACTCTACTTCAGCGGAGAAAGTCTACGGAACGTAGCCAAATCACTCAAGCTAATCGGCGTTCAAGTAAGCCACCAAACGGTCTACAACTGGATATCTAAATACACCACCCTAATGGAAAAGTACCTAGACAAAATCACTCCACAGGTCGGCAATACTTGGAGAGCCGATGAACTATTCCTCAAAGTCAAAGGGAACATGAAGTATCTCTACGCCCTCATGGACGACCAAACACGATTCTGGATAGCACAAGAAGTAATGAACACCAAATACGTTGCAGATGTTCAACCGCTATTTGCAGAAGGCAAACGCAGAACAGGCATAGAACCAAAATACATCATAACTGACGGTGCAAGAAATTATGACAAAGCGATTCGGAAAGAGTTTCACGGCAACTTCCGCTACGCTGGCCCGAAACACATTCGGGACATCAGATTCGATGGAACAACCCACAACAACAAAATGGAACGCATGAATGGAGAAATCCGAGACCGAGAAAAAGTCATGCGGTCACTCAAGAAAGCGGACACGCCAATCCTAACAGGGCTCCAAATCTATCACAACTACGTGCGCCCACACATGGGCTTAAATGGAAAGACACCCGCAGACCTATCGGGAATAACCATCCAAGGTAACGACAAATGGTTGACAATGATACAAAACGCTGCACAGCGCACCCCAAGGGAGAAGAAAAGTGAAAGTTAGCGCAACTGGCATAGAGGCCACATCCGAACCTACAGACAAAGAGTTCGAGGGTCTCCTTAGAGATGAATTGAAGAGATACTTGCAAGAAAAACTTGGAGCTATGAAAACAATCAAACTAGATAGAACTCAGAGTTTCGACCTCAAGACCGTGAGGCTGAAAATGTCGGAACAAATCACCAAGCCTGAGTTCGCCTCAGTTGTTGCTGCCTATGTCTCGCTACTGTCACAAGAGAAGCAGGCAAGAACGAACATGATGCTGGAAGGGATGATGCTTCTGCTTACTGGCGCAAGTGTGTTAATCTTGATAGTGCAACTTTTTGGTCACCGCTGAGTCCCGAAGACGAAACAGAACCGAGGAAATAGTTCTTTTTAGGCAGCCATGTTGGTCTTTCCTCTGGGAAGCAACAATGCCGAAAGTCACCTTCAAGGTTCACAAGGCAGGATTTCAGCCGGAAACAGAGGATTTGACCAGATTAGTGGATAAAGAAGTGGAACTGTCAGAGCTGAACGCTAAACGTTTCTTACTAGACCCACATCAAGAGACGCTGTGGGACACTTGCCGATTCTCTGAAACTAAGTTGCCCTTTGACGAGTGGTTGACAAAGTGCGGCAACTGGAATAATGAAACGAAAATGTTCCAAGTTACAAGAACCCCGTCAAGGTAAGCCCACCAAACGAAAGTTGACAGCCCTAAGAATCACTCTTACCAACCATAGACTTGACAGTACCAACTTAACGGTTCTGTTAAGTTCTAGGATGTTGGTTCGACTGTTAAGCATCGGGTGATGCCCCCTATCTTAGACTATTAGTTGTTTGTTTAGTCGGCTCTGTTCGGTTTATGGCTGTTCGATGAAGCTGTTCGGGCATCGGTGGATGTCCATTCAGAACACCCTGTATCGTGCGCACAAAAATCATGGTTCAAATTTGGCTGCCCGCACCAGTAGACCCACACACACGAAAGACCCAAGCTGTTGCCCTACTTCTCTACAGCGACTTCGAACTTATCGCTGACTTTCAAGTGATGCCATCGTGAGTCAAAGCCTACGTTGCGCATATTTCTGACTCGGATGAGGTTCCGAGTCTCGTCACCTGCTTCCTCAAGTTTGAAATCGACGGTGCCATCTAGCGCAGCCTCCAGCTGTTTGCATGCCCAGTCACTATGAACGCCTCTGATAATTCCCATGATTCCTATTTCTCCTCCCGGGAGGACCGCTGGAATGGCTCGGGTGAGCGCGAACTCGACCCACGCTTTCTCATCGTTGAATCTGGCTATTGTCGAAAAGTTGTCCACGATGTTCAGCCAAGCCCCGGTGGGTGGACCTTTCAGGAATTGCGAGAACCAGATGCTCAGATCTGCGACCCTCAATGAATCACGCGCGAACTTCTCCTGGGACTTTCGGCCAAGCGTGACCGTGTACCAGTCGATGATTCTCAGAAGGTCATCTCTTTCGAGAACATCTGTATTCAGTCCTAACTGTTTCAGTCGCAAGCGAACCTTGTCAGGAGGTTGAGTGCTAACATAGTACGCGAGGGGGCCTCCAGTTCTTAGCCATTCAGCCGCGATTGTTAGGGAGGCATTGTACCATTGCGATGATGCGTCATACTCCACCAGGATAGAAGAACCGGGCTGAATTGGCCCAGTGGTCAAATCTTCGATTAACGGAATCTTGGGCACGGCATAAACACAGAAACAGGATGGAAGGAACTGCAAGTTGTGGCTTTTGGTTGTGTGTGTGGGAATGGTGGTGCGCACGCACACTTTTTCCAACGACGGACGATGACGATTCGTTTTCAGAAGTACTGCACAAACAAGAACAATGATCGGTGGCTATTGCGGTCGTTCGCCTATTTCTAGGTGAACGAGCTTGTTCCAGTGTCGTTGGCCACAGATAGGGCATTTGACATAATACCATGCGTAGCCGGGAATTCCTCCGATGCCTGCTCTCGCTCCGATAATCCAGCCGGTCTTTTCGAATGAAGTGCGACATTTGGCACATAGCAGGGTCCATTTCGGGGGCAATTTCACTAGCTCTTTGTTTTCGAATGGGCGTCTGCGCGCAATTAGCGTTACTTCGTCTAGTCGTGTGCGGCTACCAGTGGGGGGGGAGCACCATAATTTGAACGGTCGTTTCAGGCGTTTTTCGTGTGTGTGCGCACCACAACTAGGCCACTAACACAAAGTCATACGAAAACCGTTAGACTCATTCTGACTAGACTGAATGAGGGCGGCTTGAATATGCCCCGCTCAGCGAGGATTTTCTAGTCCTCCTCAAGAAAGTCGCCACGACTAAGAGTGCTAATAAGAGAACTGGCACAACTTCGGGGAATTCGGAAATTGGCACCGACGTAGTCTGCAGACTACCCCAAGTACTTGGAATCTTGAAGTTCGCATCGCCGGGATAATCAGCCGCGAGGTCGGTGTGAGTGGCGTCTTTCATGTAAAGATAGAGACCGATTGTTCCAGGAACATGCGTCTTCAAGCTTGCAAAAGCCAGGGCAATTCGCGCTTCTACGATCATGTGAGTTGTTTTTGAATTCGGAGAGAAGCTGTACGATAGTGCCGCCTTGATGTCAGTGCCTGTGTACGTAGTCCAGTCGGTCCAGCCCCCGGAGCTTGTTCCTTCAGAGGCATAGATATTGACCAGAAATCCTCCGACATCAGCGAAGTCCAAGCGATACACATTCTGATTCAGTGAGTTTGACTTCTGATTTGACGGATCTAGGTACATACCGACCTCATTCCGATCGTCGGTCCCGCCGTAAGGAGCTTGGCAGCCAACGAAATCCCAAACAACATACAAGTAGTTCGAATCGTACTTCGCCGCGAAGTATCCTACAATCCCAGAGACTCCGGCCTCCATGGGGAGGGCAATTGTATCACTCCATTCCTTCGCCGTCGTATACGTTCCGTCAAGTATAACCAGATTGACGAGTGGATACAGAACGAGCGTCCCTTGTGAGTGCGCGTGAGGAATTTGTATGGCGAGAAACAGTATGGCTACGATAGCCAGTTTGGCCACGCGTAATTTCATGCTACGCCGCCAGATTCTCAAGTAAATTCCTAAAGCCGTTAAAAGCCTTCTCGTGTGCGTACTGTATTACAAGACACCAATATTGGATCGCAATTCTTCGTGTGTGTGCGCACCATTAGACCCGCGCCCACAAGATTTGAACCTGACATAGCCGCGATGGGAATTAGCCCAACGTTATGACAGAACGCACACATAGCCTGAGTTAGGCGTCTCTCTTTTCATCTTTGTAGTTACTTTCCGCTTGGGTCTTGAGGTTTCGCAACCACGTATCCAGCGAATTATCGAGAAACTTTGGCATTATGAGTTTCAACAACCTAACCGACCAGCCTTCCATGGACTCTTCTGTCGTAACCAGCGTGCCGTTGTTTTGCGGTGTGAATTTCCAAATATGTTTGGCTTGGGCACCCAGCGATTTGCCTGTCCAGCCAATCAAGTCATTCGGCTCGAGCACTTGGACAGTGGAAGTTACATTCAGACCCCCGGTTCTCCACCGAAAGACAGAGCCGACGGCGAGAGGGCTTCCGAGCTTGGATGCTGTTGTGGCAGGTTGCCACTTACTCCAATTGTTGATGTCTGTTTGGATGTTCCAGACGGTTTGAGGCGGCGCCTCGATGAAGATATCCTTGTGGGCGAACAAGGGAGCATCCTTATTGACTTCCATCAATTTTCACTCTGTTCGCTGTCCGTGTTGCCGCCGAGATATGAAGCGTGTGTGCGCACCAGTAGACCTCCTGTATCGTGGACGCCAATACAGATAGTTGATTGCTATTGCGAGTGTCGCGGGAACAATGATTGCAAAAACCATTACAGGCACAACATTCCATGTCGCTCCGAACTTCTGTATCAGCAGAATCGCCGTCACCACTGAAATCGACACAGTAACGGCGCTCACGATAAGCAATCTAGCAACGAGACTTATCATATGCTCCTTTGACTTTGTCATTCGGCCTCACTTCTCCTTCTGCTCTTCTTCCCTACATTCCATGTTTGATATCCACCGAAGGTTAACAACAATGCCAAAGGCTCATCCACTTAACAGAACCAACTTAACAGGAGGCAGCTTTCCAATGTTGGAAAACGTGTTGGCGCTTAATAGTGCGATTCTTCTCTCCGACCACGCATGAACGACAGGACTCTATTGGGCGTCGCAATCCTCACATTAGTGATCGCAGGCGCGTCCCTGACGCAAACTTTTCTCCTAACCGCGGCGGTGACCGACCAAAATAGGCATATCAATCAGCTGGCCTCACAATTTGGAGACCTTGCAGGTCTAGTATCGTCTCTCATGACGCAGAGCAGTCCCAACACTTCATCGAACAACGTCGTATACTTGGAGGTCGTTCCCGATTTCGGTGGGTCCACTTATGACGCTTTTGTTCTGCCCACATCCCTCAGTGGTAACACGCCAAACGCATCATCTAATGTCGGCGCCGCGCCAAACAACAACATAACTGTACAGCACGGTGTACCGATCAAATTCGTTATCAGCAACTTAGATACCGCACTGCTACAGAACTTCACCAGTCAAGTCTCAGTGCCCTTCACACTCTACAACAATACCGATTCCGGCCAAGTGGCCCTACAGTACACCCAGGGTGAGACAGTATCCAACATGGCGATCAGCCACACGTTCAGCATCCCCGATCTGCAGGTGAACATCCCCATACCCCCTGACACAATGGTCGTGTTCACTTACACCTTCACCACACCCGGTGTCTACGCATACGTCTGTGTTACTCCATGCGGGCCGGGTATGGGATTAGCGGGCTACATGCTAGGTTACGTAACAGTCACGTAACCACGATCGGTGGCTCCAGATGGGGTTCTCTAGGCGTCAATTCCTCACAGTTGCGGCTTCAGCCGCGGGAGGAGCTGCATTTGTCAGCATAATGGAAAACCTTCGGCCCTTGACCGCTGCAGAAACAACCCAGCTTACTAGCGTCCAGGATCCAAGCGTCAAGAAATGGATCTGGGTAATCGATCTGGGGAAATGCAACGGATGCATGAAATGCACGGAAGCTTGCACAGTTGAGATGCGAGTTCCGCCGGCTTGGGGCGAACCAGAATATGAAGGCTACCAACCATGGATACAAGTCTTCGGCACAGTAGGTTCGGATCAACGAGCCTTCTTCATGCCTGTTCCATGCCAGAACTGCCAGAACGCGCCCTGCGTGAAGGTGTGCCCCGTGGGGGCTAATTACTACAGTGATGACGGTATCGTTCTCGTCGACCAGCTTAGATGCGTGGGAACCAGGATTTGTATAGGCGCATGTCCGTACCAGAGACGTTTCTTCAACTGGTTCGATCCTCCCGTTTCTGAAGAAGAGAAGAGCATACCGTACTCACCCGACTACAACATTCCCCACCGGAGGGGTGTTGTGGAAAAGTGCATTTGGTGCAGGCACCGTATCGTTGACGGTAAAGTTCCTGCATGCGTAGAAGGTTGCGCGAAAGCTGGAATGAAGGTACTGTGGTTTGGAGACGCTGCCCAAGACGCTGTAAGTGACGGGGAGGAAGTGGTTAGCCTGTCCCAGATGATCAAAGATAGAGGAGCATACCGACTGAAGGAGGACCTTGGGACGGACCCGCGAGTACTCTACCTCCCGCCCCAGGGAGGCTCTAGCTGATGCACCAGGCAAAGGATAACACCGAACTGCTCCTAGATCCACTCACCCGTCGTTCGAATAGCTACTACCTGTTAGTTTCCGTGCTCCTCGCCATAGTCGGCTGGGGAGCCTACGCCTATGCTGTCCAAGTTACAAGCGGCATCGGCGTAGCGGGCATTAGGAGCGAAGTGATGTGGGCGATTTACATAACAAACTTCGTTTTCTTCATAGGCATAAGTCACGTTGGCGCATTAATGTCCGCTATACTTCGACTGACGAGCGCCGATTGGAGAAAACCAATCACAAGGCTTGCTGAGGTTGTGACATTTGCGTCTCTGATCGTAGCTGTCACGTTTCCCATTATTCATTTAGGAAGACCCGATCGTTGGATTAACCTATTCATCTACCCGAAACTCCAGTCTCCGCTCGTGTGGGACCTACTTTGCATAGGAACTTACATGATAGGCAGCACCATTTTCCTTTACCTACCGTTGATACCTGATATCGCAACGTGCAGGGACAGACTGCCAAACGTCTCAAGATTCAGGCGACGAATCTACTCTGTCCTCTCACTTGGTTGGACAGGCTCAGAATCTGAAATGCAATCCTTGGAGAAAGCCATTGGGATCATGACGATCCTGATCATACCCATCGCGATTTCAGTTCATACGATCGTATCGTGGGATTTTGCGATGCAGCTTAGGACAGGATGGAACAGCACGATATTCGGACCGTACTTCGTGGCTGGGGCACTCCTGTCCGGCGTCGCTACTGTACTTCTGGTAATGGCAGCGTTAACCAAATTCTACCATCTTAATGACTTCATTACGCGTAAGCATTTCGACAACATTGCAACACTCCTGCTTGCGCTTGACATCGTGATGGTATACCTCACGATTAACGAGTATATGGTTCCAGGGTACAAGGTATTAGGCCAAAATAACTTGGAAGGGCAATGGCTCAGCAGTCTTCTTTGGGGACTTTATTGGCCCAGATTCTGGTTCCAGATACTAGCCGGGTTGATCATGCCCGCCATCATTTTAGCAGTACCCAAAACTAGGACAATCACAGGTTACTTGGTAGCTGCGCTTCTTGTTGATATTGGGATGTGGGTAGAGCGATTTGACATAGTGGTCCCAACCCTGGCATTACCACAGTTACCCTACGCGTGGGGACAATATTCGCCTAGTTGGGTCGAGATCTCGATAACGGCAGCCGCATTCGCAGGCTTCGCACTTATCTATCTAGTTTTCACCAGAAACTTCCCCATAGTCTCAATGTGGGAGACTGCCGACCAGTCACCGCACGAGGAATTCTCCGCGAAAACCCTCCCTGAACCTACCAGAACTCTGATCGGGAGGAGCGATTCTGCTTTCGCCTCCCGCAGACGCTTCCTGAGCTATGGCGCCATGATGGTAGCAGGATTCGCGCTTGGCTCCCTTTCACCTAGCATTGCAACAGCTATGGTTCGCGGTGTGAAAAAGAGCTCATCTGATGTCATCGTACCGATTTCGAACCTTGGCGAAAGTGTTTCGGTCAACGATGTCAGGTCGATGGCGAAGTTTCAGGTGGAGAAACCGGCGAGAATGCCGACGGGAAGCAGGCTCGACGACGTAAGAGTTGGAAATAACGGGGAACTAGTTACATTGCTTTACGTCAACCCAACCGTTCCAACGATCCCTACGTATTCCTCCGCCGTGGGCTTTGCAATCCTAGAGATGCTTGATCCTAAGCTGGATAGTCCACCAACGTATTTACCGAATGGGTTCAAGCGAGTCAAAGTCAACTTGAACAGTGGTTTCGCAAGGGAATCCAGTGACGCAGAATTCGACAACAGAGGCGAGCCTGGCCAGCTTCAATGGTGGCAGGGCGGAGTACACTTCGTGATGCTCGCGAACATTCCCATCGAACAACTCAGGCAGATAGCGGAATCGATGGAGCCAATCTAACAATGATCAGAAACATCGCCCGCGTACTTGTTCTGCTTCTGCTCGCAATAATGGCAATGGGGTTTTCCACACTTTCGGGTTACGCCACCGGAATCGCCTCCCATTCAGGATCAATGACCATAATCACCGGTCAAACGACCGGAGAAGTTCCCGGGTTCAAAATATTCACCGTGATCGTTAGTAGCCGCGGATTCAACGGTTCATCCAACACGCTCAACCTCCCTGTTTCCCAGGGAGACCAGGTCAGCATAACATTCGTGTACGACGACCCGACAGTCAATACCGCTCACGAGATGGCAATCGTAGGTTACAACATTCGGACCGCTATAATCGACCAGGCCAACCCGATTAGCAAAATTCAGTTCGTAGCCGGACAGGTAGGAAGTTTCCAGATCCAATGCATTATTCCATGCGTGGGAATGGACAACCTTCAAAACGCATGGCTACTCGTCAAACGATCAACCGGGACGTCAATAGGAACGACTTTAACGTTACGAAATGGGCTCTCACTGGCTCTCAATGGCTCTCTACTCAACATCAAAGCACGTGTGACTGACAGAGCAGGAAACCCGATAACCGGCCTTATCGTCAGCTTCTATGTTAGCACCGACTTCGGTATGATGAAAATCGGCGACAACGTAACTGACACAAGTGGTTTGGCTCACTTTGCTTACCCGTTACCCTCAGTTCGCAATATGACGGTTGCAGCGTACTTCCCCGGAAGCGGCATCTACCAGAGCGGAAATGCAACCGCTTCCTTAATCCCACCATCGAACTCAGGCACAGGTCTCGTTTCCATTGGCGGTGACACTAACCATCCCCCCGGCGGGGAAGGCGCCTTTTTCGATCCCCGACTGATCGGTGTCCCCACCGATGTTAGTGTGGTTTTGGCTGCGCTCGTGTTGGTTGTCATCATCTGCGTTTGGTCAACATTCGCATACGTGATAAGTCTGGTCTTGAAAATAAAGAGACAAAACTCGAGGAAGATTGGAGGCAGCTAGTGACATGAAGTCGAACATTCTGTCCGACAAGAATAGGAAGTATATTGTACTCGCACCAATCGTCGTTCTAGCCCTAATGATGCTCTTTACTCAAGGGTTCTTCCTGAGCCCCTGGCTCAATGAGCGGAAGATGTCCAATGAGGCCGATTTCTGCCCGCAGACCTTATGCTTAGTCAACTACAACTACAACAGGGATCTCATCCAAATCTCCGTAACACTGTACAACGCCGGCACCGAGCCTCTGACGATAATGGATGTATTCTATGACGGAAACAGGCTTACGGAAGGTTTTGTGGGAGCGCCTAATGACCCTACGATCATGCCTCTCCCGGGGCCTTCCATGAATTCTAACGACATCATTTTTCCAGCGGCTAGCCAGTGGAACATGAACACAGAAGGCCCCACGACTCCAACTATATTGCCCGGAGGCATCGCAACTCTATACCTCGGCGTTGCCACCTTCAACACGGGGTCGCCACATATCCTGAAGATCGTTGTACAAGGTGGAAGCTATGCGTTCATCATCGAGTCCAAGCCATTGGGCTGAAGTTGGGCTAGTTCCGAGTGCTTAGGTGCAGATTCTGCATTCCACAGGCTGACTTTCTAAAGCAAGCGTTATTCACAACAGTTGTCGAAGTATGAACCAACCCGTGTTTCGCTACTGAATCAGTTGCAGAAATTCCACTTCTTTTGAATGTAAGTTATGAAGTGACCTTCAGGAAATCGGTCGACACTAGCCTCCCGCAACGATCGGTATGAAATTAACCACGTCTCCGTCGTTCAAGGTAGAATCCAGCCCTGTGGCAGGAGCATTGTTTACGAGTATTAGCATCGTGGTCATCATCTGTGGCGATAGGGACGAGTGCCTCTGCACGATGGTATTCAACAGGTTACGAAGTGAAGCATGGTCCGGCAGGTCATAGTACTCATCGCTTATGTTAACAAACTGCTGCATCTGGAAGTAGATGACTTTGACGGTGACGAGTGCAGGCCGTTGAAGAAAACTAATCAAGTTAACCGTAGTAAGAGCGGCTCCTCCCGCGATTACCGAACCAATTACCCATCGCAGGAAACTTCGTCTCTCCAATTGCCAACCCCAGCTTTCGTCAGCGAGGCAACGCGCTCCGCCGAACCATATTAGCCTATTGAATGGGTTAATAGTCAACCTACATAATGCAGGATGACATATAGGCGAATACGAAGACCGATGTAACCTAATTCCAAGTTTGGAAATCAGCGATTACGATGCAAATCAACGAAGACGATCGAAAGAAGGCTGTAATCCGAGCCTTGCTAGATGATCACTCAAGATTAATACTTACTTCGACGATGCTTGTTCCCAAATCAGTGATCGACATCACGCGCGAGCATGAAATTCCGATAACGTCGGCTTATAGGAAAGTCAAGGAGCTGAAAGAATTCGGGTTGTTGAAAGTTGACCGCATCGTACTGACCCCGGATGGCAAGAAATTCGAGATGGTGAGGAGCACGATAAGGTCAGCCAGCGTTCAATTTGATAAGGGAACGTTAAGTGTAGATGTAACAGCTGGCATTGAGGCAGACGAGAAGCTGGTAAAACGATTCTTTGCGCTCAGAGAGGTGAGATAATGCAGGACATTTACGTGCTGCGCGCCCTCAAACTCGTCATAGTTATCCTCGGATCAATTTTGGTGTATCTGGGTGTCAAGGGTTATCGTAAGAACCGGGGTAAGGACATGGTATTCTTGACGGTTGGATTCGCGCTCATCACCGCGGGGTCAGTCGCTGCTGGTGTGCTGTTCGAATTTCTGGGGTTCCAGTTAATCGACGTTGAGATCGTCGAATCAACGATGGTAATTCTTGGGTTTGCTTCTTTGATCTATTCGATTTTTGGGTTTGACTAAACTTGCCTGACTTTTTCGAACTCACAAGCTTTCTTCTAATGTTTTACGCAGCCGGGATTTCATTCTACATTGCGAAGCGGGCTGTTATTGTGGGACGCCGGTACCTGTTCCTGTCTCTTTTGCTCGCTTTTATGGTTCTGTCCCATGGCATCCACCACCTATTCACTTTTCTTCAGTACGTAGACTTGGAACAGGTTTTCGAATTCGCCGCTTCCGTGTTTGCGTTGGCCTTGGCGCTTGATTACGTGTATGTTTCGAGGCGACCATGAAACCATGGAGCAGTTAATCGTTAGTGCAACATTGGTACTGCTCATAACGGCTGCTCTGATTTTCGCGTTTCAAACGTTCCGTCAGGCCAAGAGAAGTTCGCATAAAGACGCAAGCTTCCCTACTGTACTTCTGCTTGCCCTGGTGGGTTGGATTGCTACTGAAGCAGTAAGTGATTCAGTCGGGGCCTCCTTAGGAGATGTCGGAAGATGGACGCACATGTCGGTAATGATTCTTTTTGCTGGAGCTGTGACATTTCAACTGAAACGCGCTCGAGAAGCATGAACAGCCATGCGGACGGTTAATGCCGCGGCTCATCTGCGGCCTGACAGCGTTTTCTTTGCCTGCTCTATGTAGTCTTCGAGCGCATAGTTGGGCGTCTGAACGAACGTCAAATTCAGCCTACCGTAGAGCTTTCTCGCCACGTCGTCTCCGATTGTTTTTGCTCCAATCACATCGAATTTGGTCTCAAGAACCTGATAGAGCACACTAAGTCGGTAGGGAATCTCGTCTGGACCTATGTCGTAATGATCTTTCAAATGCGCGTACAGAGTTTCCAAATTACGACGCCCCAACAGTTCTGAAAGGAGATCATCTATTGACTTCAGGACCTTTTGGTTGAAGTCCCTCTGAGAACTGAATGGTATTGACAAGATTTGAAGTTCGAAGATTCCTTCTCAATAATAAACGGGTACTCCCTAGAATGTCGCAGATAACGAAACTTCAGGTTAATTACCCAGAGAATCGTTTGGCGGATTACGTTAGTTACTCACGGAATGCCTCGACGCTCTCCTTTCCGACAAACGCTAGAATTATAGCTGTAGCCAAATAATCGACCCAGCCTAGTTTGAAGAAATAGTTAACGAGCAAGCCTCCAAGCAAGGCAAGAGCCATGAGGAAGCAGGTGGCGGATTCTATGGCATCGATAGAAAGAGGTACGCAGTTTGTCTCCCTTCCTATCTTTCTCTTCTCAATCCATAGGATAGGCATGATTAACACCGCACCTATGGCCACCGCTATACCGAGAGGAGAGGATTCAGGTCGTATGCCCGCGAAGTACGAATAAGCAGCACCCAAGCTGATTACTGGAATCAATGCAACGAGAAGCAGTTTCGTAAGTTTCTCGGCTCTTTCACCTCGCTCGCTCGAACCCCCAGAATTACCTTTCAGATGACTTAGAACTATGAACCCAGAAATCAATTCGACAAGGCTATCGCTTCCAAATGCGATCAGAGCCAAACTACTCAAAAACAACCCGACACCAATTGAACCGATAACCTCAACAGCCATCCACCCCAAACTAAAATATTCCACCACAATCCCAAGATGAATCCTTCCAAGCCTCCAAGAGATGTGAGTCGGCGAACAGCAACAAGAGACACAGCTTGCACATTCGCTAGGGTTCAGGCAATTCTCGCATGACTCAGCCTCACACTCACAAATCGTGCAGGTGGAGCCATCTTGCATGGGGGCCATTTTCTAGAATGCCTCGGCTCCCTCTCTTCCTCAATGGATCGTTTAAGCGCCCCCAAGTGTCACTATGAGATCTGTTAGAAATCCTGCGCACAATCCGACGAAGATTCCAAGCATAAGAAGGTCGTTTGCTGCCTGTCTCCTTGCCACATTGTACATCAGCAGGGAAACGTAAATCAGCGAACCGCCCGCAATTGACAGGAACAGTATGTATGCCTGAGTGGAAATCCACAGGCTGCCGACAACCGTTCCGATGAATGTTGGGCCTCCGCCAATAAGTCCCGCCTTCAACAGGAAACTTATGCTTGGCCTTTCCGCAAGTCCTGTTAGAGGTCCCGCTATCCCAAACCCCTCTGTGGTATTGTGGGCTCCGAAACCAATGATCAGGAGTACTGCCAGACCCATTGCTCCAGAGGCGTATGACTGGCCTATGGCAAGCCCCTCACTGAAGTTGTGAGCCCCGATTCCTATGGCAATCATCATTGCAAACCTGTATGCGTTTCTTCGTTCCAGTATTAGCGACTCCGATGGACTACCGGCAGCTTTCGGTGAAACGGGCAATCTTTCCTTCATCATGTACCGGGTTTCATACCACACCAACCCCAAGAGTCCAATTGCAAGCCCACCAAACACAGCCAGGAGGTCCAAAACAGCATCGCTTGGCGGTAACTGCCCCGCAAAAGCTCCAGCAGCAACGTTAGCCGCTGATTCCCAACCATGACTGAAAACATCGATGATGAGGAAGATCAGAATACCTATCGCAAGTGCGTTGAGAAACCCCTTCTTTCTCAAACTGATGTTCTGGAGAACTACAAGAGGTAAACCAAGAAATATCGTAAAGCCAGCGATAGCTCCGAGTAACAGCAAATCTGTGTAGTTCATCAACTTCTCTTTTCAACGAATCCGCATATGACATAAGCCATATTTAGGAGCGTGGGGGGGATGAAATCACGGGACCTGCCGAACTCTCGTTGCCGATAAAACTGACATTTTCTATCACTGCCAGCCACTTGTTTTCTACCTCAACTGTGATAACCGTAGACCTACAGAACCAACTAGACGGTTCTGTCAAGTGTTAGTTTGGTAGCATAGGGTTTGGGGAGAAGCTGTCAAGGATCGTGTGGTCAAGCTCCCACCTATCAAGTGTCGAAGAGATGTAAGATAGGGAACACTGGACGCCAGTGTTTAGTAACTTTCTTCGTTTTCTTGTCGCTCTCTAATTTGTTGTAGCAGTCTCCGCAGTAGCCAGAGTATTCGGCTGGGTTCTTATGGCACATTTTGCAGAGAGAAAGCTCTCGTTCCCGCCTAAGTTCTTCTATAAACGCTTGTCCTAAGTTGATGTTCCACTGCGTTTGAGGATTGCCACTCAATCTGAGTACTAGCTACTTGTTCTTTGTGAGATGTTGTTGTATTAGGGTTGTTTGTCTGTGCCTCTTTTGGTGTGGTTGCGAGCGCTTGACCCCTGGGCTAAGGGATGCTGGAATCATACAGTCGAGAGCAGAACTTCGAGTATGGCAAATGCTCCTTCAAAGACCGGGGGGTCGGTATTTCTCCCCATGTTTTCCAGTTTGTTCCCTGCTTTTTGTGCTATCGTTGGCTAGTGAATCTCACGTTTGGGCATAGTATTTTCAGTATTTACAATGCTTTCCCAATTCTTGAATGACCAATTCGCAACCAGTTCCACCGTGGAACAATGGATTTCTCACGCAGCAAACGGCAGGAAGACGTCGCGAGAAAGGCTAGACGTTTCGTTGAGGACCACGTTCAGGCTAAGGCTGACCGTTGGGACAAGAGCAACAAGTTCCCGCTTGAAGCATGGCGCGCTCTAGCAAAGGCAGGACTGGCAGGGATACCCATTCCTCGTAAGTATGGGGGAGGTGGGGAGGACGTCGTCAGCTATGCTCAGGTTGTGGAAGAAATCTCGCGTGCCTCAGCAGCGCTGGGGGTCACGTTGGCTGTGCATGTATCACTCGTCAGCCAACCGCTGCTGTGGTATGGAACTGAGAGACAGAAGATGCGCCACCTCAAACCCCTCGCCCAAGGAAAGCAGTTCGGATCCTTCTGCCTAACCGAACCCGGGGCGGGCAGTGATGTTGTTTCCATGGAAACCAAAGCAGTCCCGGACGGGGAGGATTATGTCATTACTGGCCGGAAGTATTTCATCGTCAACGCGCCCTTGGCAAGCACGTACTTAGTGTTCGCGATGACCGACAAATCCCTCGCACACCGTGGCATGTCATGCTTCATTGTCAAACGAGAGATGCCTGGCGTTAAGATTGGGAAGATATTCGACAAGATGGGCATTCGTTCATCGATGGTCTCGGAGGTTATCCTAGATCATGTTCACGTCCCAGCCGAGAACATGCTCGGCCAACGCGGGGACGGATTCAAAATTGCAATGGACACACTGGATTGTGGACGAATCAGCATCGCCGCGCAGGCGGTTGGAATCGCTCAAGCTTCACTTGATGCAGCCGTCCGATATGCTCGGTCGAGGGTTCAGTTCGGCAAACCCATCTCGGACTTGGAGGCGATCAAATGGATGATTGCCGATATGGCCACCGATATTGAAGCAGCCCGCCTCCTCACGTACAAAGCAGCGTACCTCACTGATCGGGGGCGCAAGCATACGAAGGAAGCTAGCATGGCGAAATTGTTCGCTGCGTCGACGGCTGTTGAGGCGACGAGGAAGGCGCTTCAGATTCACGGCGGGTACGGTTACATGACCGACCTACCACTGGAGCGGTACTACCGGGACGCTAAGATTACGGAAATTTACGAGGGCACCTCAGAAATTCAGCGACTGATTATCTCCAACGAACTCCTCTAAGGAGCAAAAAGCAGCCATGAAAACAAAACAACAGTACTTGCAAAGCATGAGGAAACTGAACGCAGAAGCCTACATGCGCGGCAAGCGCATCTCGGATGTGACCAAGAATTCGTTCACGCGGTTGGCTTTGGAGGGGATCGGCCAAATCTACGACCTATCAGAGAAGAAAAGATTCGCCAGCCTGTTGACCAGAAAAAGAGAGAATGGGGCATGGATTAGTGCGTACTGTTCAATTCACCGGTCCAAGGAGGATCTAGTGAACCGCGTTCGCGCCGCGCGGCTTGTCTGTCAAGAGACGGGGGTTTGTACTGCCAGCCGTTGTTGCGGGTGGGACGCTTTGAATGCCTTGTGGTATACGACCCATGAAATCGACACGCACCTTGGGACGAATTATCACAAGCGGCTCAGGCGTTATGTGGCGATGGTGCAAAACAAAGACCTGACCTGCGCAGGGGCGTTGACGGACCCGAAGGGAAACCGATCCCTGAAGCCCAAGCATCAGCCAGACAAGGACGTCTACCTCAGGGTGGTTGACGAGAACAAGAAGGGAATCGTTGTGCGAGGGGCCAAGAGCATGATTGGTGGAGCCATTGGCTCGCACGAAATCATCATCCTGCCAGGAACCGGGTTCACTGAGGCTGAGAAGGAGCACGCCGTTGCCTTCGCTATACCGCTCAACACCAAAGGGATCGTTCAGGTTGTGAACATGCAAGCGGGCGCGGAGAGAAAGATGCAGAACGGTTTCGATAAGGGTAATGTGAACTTCGGCTCCTCCGAATCCCTAGTCATCTTCGACGACGTCTTCATTCCCAAGGAACGCGTGTTCATGAACGGTGAGTACGAGTACGCTGCAGAGGCTGTTGCGAAGTTCGTTTTGTTGCACCGCATGGTGCTGGGTGGCTGCTTGGCCGGCTGCGGAGACGTACTAACAGGCGCGGCTGCGCTCCTCGCCGAATACAATGGCCTTTCCCGGCAACAGTCGGAACGGTTAACGGAGATGACGTACCTGTCGGAGGCGTTGTACTCGCAGGCTTTGGGCTCTGCCCATGAAGGACAGGGAACGCCTTCAGGCGCGTGGTTCCCCGACCCACTCCTTGCAAACGTCACCAAGATCAGTGTGGCACGCCTGCCCTACGAGATTCAGAAGATAGCCGAAGACATTGGAGGCGGCATGGTCTCCAGCATGCCATCAGAACTGGACCTGAAGAATGCTCGAGTCGGCCCCTTGGTTGAGAAATATTACCGAGGAACGGGCGGTGTTGCTGCTGAGAAGAAGCTGAGGGCGGCTAAATTGATTGAGAGCATGATCGCAGGCCCCGGAAGGCTTGGAGCCTTATGCATGCACGGAGGCGGGTCCCCCGCAGCGGCCCAAATGACCGTCAGGCAGCTTGCGGAACTAGAGCGAAAGAAGGAACTGGCCAAGAAACTCTCAGGAATCTAACCCTACACCCGGGTCAAGAGTTCGGATCCTCCCGGACCCGCCACATCACCCGTCATTTCTGCCGGCAAGTTGGGTTCAGCTCTCCTCCCCCGCACCACAAATTGGACGCCGCACCGACTTGAGACGCGGTTCGAAATCCCTGCCCCATCTCTCTCAATATTCCCCTAGAATTGGTGGAACTTTCTTCCTAAGCACGCTATGAGTTTCGGATCGAGTTTGCTGTTTCATATCCCATGATTCTACCCATTTCGCGGAATATGTCCCCAGCTTAGATCGAAAAGTATGAGACCTTAACGTGTGCCCAGCTCTTGCTTGATTACTTAGGAAACATCATTCGAACAGTTTTATCTTTGCGGGACCCTTGTCTCAAGCTGAGTCGATAGATGATGGGCATGTTAGCTTTCACGCTCCTAGGGGCAGTGATCGCAGAAGTGCTTGCAAGATATTTGATCTGGCGCGGCCGGTCAGAAACTTAGTTCATGAGAGAGAGTCGTTTTCCGATTTTCCAAATGGAGATGGGACGAATGAAGAGGATAGCCGTGGTTACAACTGGTGGAGATGCGCCTGGCATGAATGCTGCTATCAGAGGCGTTGTCCGTATTGCGTGTTCAAAGAAGTTTCAAGTTGTGGGTTTCAGGAGAGGGTGGGAAGGCTTGATTACAAATACGTTTACCCAGTTGACGCCTCGATCCGTAGGCGGCATTCTACAGTTAGGTGGAACAATTCTGCATACATCAAGATGCCAGGAGTTCGAAAAGAGAGAAGGAATCAGGAAAGCTGCGGAAACTCTCGCATTGAATCATATTGACGGACTTGTGATCATTGGCGGTAACGGCTCTTTCAAGGGCGCTCTTGACCTTAGCGCATACACGGATACAATGATGGTTGGAATTCCTGCGTCAATCGACAACGATGTCTTTGGAACAGATGAAACCATAGGTTTTGACACGGCTGCAAACACAGCAGTCGCCGAAATCGATAAGATCCGAGACACGGCAGTTTCCCATGAGAGAGTTTTCATGATTGAAGTGATGGGGCGAGAAAGAGGTTTTCTCGCGTTGGAGATCGGCCTCACCGTTGGCGCGGAGATAATTCTAGTTCCAGAAGTGAAATATCAAAACGAGAACCTCTTCGAGACCGTAAGAGAAAACATGGCCAAAGGAAAGAAGTCAGGCCTGATCGTGGCGGCTGAAGGAATAGGAGACACTCGTCTTCTTGCAGGGCAGATCCAGCGAAACACAAAGGCAGAGGTCAGATTGAGCATCATAGGCTACGCTCAAAGAGGCGGCAATCCCACGGCGAGGAGCAGGCTCTTGGCGAGCTTGTTCGCAGACAAAGCGATCCAGCTATTGTCACAGAAAGACGGTGGCAGAGTAGTCGGATTGCAAGATGGCGAGATTGGAAGTGTGGAGCTTCAGAAATCATGTAATACGAAGAAGGTTTTGGATCCAAATCTACTTAGACTGGCTAATTTACTTGCAACATGAAAACACAACCAACGCCTTCGCGTAGGGTCTTGATACGATAGCGAAGCTATGTCAGACTGAGATAATGATATAGAGAAGACCTCGGTTCAATGGAGAAGGAAGTATTATTTCTTGAGCATGAATGTCTTCCTCACTAAAAATAGGGGTTTGCTCCTTGCATATGATCAGGGGCTCGAGCATGGGCCTACGGATTTCAATGAAAAGAATGTTGATCCAGCCTTCATCATGAACCTCGCAGTTGAGGGGAGGTTCAGTGGAGTAATATTCCAGAAGGGATTGGCTGAGAAGTACTACGACGGTAAGGTACCCCTAATCGTTAAGGTCAACGGGAAGACGAACCTCGTCAAAGGAGAACCATTGGCAAGACAATTATGCAGTGTAAAAAGGGCAGCCGAGATTGGTGCGAAGGCGGTCGGATACACGATTTTTGCAGGTAGCGCTCACGAGAGCCTCATGTTTGAGGAGTTTGGAAGAATACAGGAAGAGGCTCATAGACTCAATATGGCAGCGGTCACGTGGGTTTACCCTCGTGGAGCAGCAATAAAGAATGATACGGCTCCTGAGATTGTTGCCTACGCCGCGAGGATAGGTCTAGAGGTCGGCGCCGACGCTGTCAAGATAAAGTATCCGGGTGATGTTGAATCGTTCAAATGGGCGGTAAAGTCCGCCGGAAAAGTGAAGGTCTTCATGTCGGGCGGACCGAAAGCTGCGTCGGAAACTGACTTCCTAAAGCAGGTTAGAGGGGCGCTCGACGCTGGTGCCACAGGGCTGGCAGTGGGTCGCAACGTATGGCAAAGTTCGGATCCTGTAAGAATGGCCCACGCGCTGAGAAGATTAGTTATTGAAAATCGTTCTGTGAAGGAAGCGCTTCGGGCTTGAAGATTGGAAGGCTTCAAGCATGGACATAATGAAGTGACGATATGAGAGTCAAGCTGGTCCGAAGCCCCAAGAATCCCATCATTGAACCAAGATCCGAGGTAGCATGGGAAATCATGGCCACCTTCAATCCCGGAGCTGCAAAAAACGGTGAGGTTATTCACATACTGTATAGGGCGGTCAACGAACACAACATTTCGTCCCTTGGCCATGCAACAACGAAAGACGGCGAAACGATCGTTGACCGATCTCTGGAACCTGCCCTCGCCCCGGTTGACACTTGGGAAGAACTTGGCTGTGAAGACCCGCGCATAACAGCCTTCGATGGAGGATTCTACGTTTTCTATACGGCGTATTCGCGACGAGGCCCTCGAATTGCCTTGGTCTCGACAAATGACTTTAGGAGATACGAACGCTACGGATTGGTAGGTCCGAACTACGACGACAAGGACGCCGCCCTCTTTCCTCAGCTCATCCGCGGGAAATTCGCCGTTGTACACAGAATAGAACCAAACATCGAATTGGCTTTCTATGATAGCATCAAGCAGATGGAGAAAGTTTCGCAAAATCCATACTCGAAGAACTACCTCAAACGCATCGAAGCAGACACTATCATGAAACCAAAGTGGAAGTGGGAAGAGAAGAAGGTTGGAATTGGCCCCCCGCCGATCCGAACCAACGCTGGATGGATAGTCATCTATCACGGCGTGGATTCTAACACTGTATATCGTGCAGGGGCAGCCCTCCTTGATCTTGAAAACCCATTCCGAGTGATCGCCCGAACTCCGGAACCCATCCTAGAACCGGAAGAAGAATTCGAAAGGGTCGGAGTGGTACCTAATGTTGTTTTCCCGGAAGGTGCAGTCGTGGTAAAGGATGACCTCAAGGTCTTCTACGGCGGAGCAGACAGAATCTGCTGTGTCGCGAGTGTCCCAATGAAATTGCTGATAGAAGCCTTAGAAAGCTACAGCTAGAATCCGTCCTATCAAAGCTGGTAAATTCCATATCGCATAGGAAAATCATCATCTTCGATCTTGACGGTACTCTGACAAAGAGCAAGTCAGACCTTGATCATGAAATGGCTTCGCTGATTTGCGAACTGCTCCGGCTAAGATACGTTGCAGTGACCTCAGGCTGTTCTTTTCAACAGTTTGAAAGCCAATTCCTGAGTGGACTGCCAGGGAGCAGCAACCTACGCAACTTGCTCATGTTTCCGACCTGCTCGGCCAGTGGTTACTATTTTGACAGAAAACGGCGTCGTTTCTCTCAAGCTTACACTAATCTCCTGTCCGCACAGGACATCAAGAAAATACTCAGATCATTCCAAAGAGTCTTCGCGGAAACCGACTATGTTCACCCAGCAAAGACATACGGACCAGTTTTCGAGAACCGGGGGAGTCAGCTCACATTCTCCGCCCTAGGCCAGAAGGCTCCGCTGCGTTTCAAACGTAAATGGGATCCCAATCAGCAGAAGCGTCTGAAGATCAGAAGGCTCCTGAGAACGCGGCTGCCCGACTTCGAGATATCTATTGGCGGAACCACCTCCATCGACGTCACGAGAAAAGGCGTTGACAAGACATTATGCGTAAAGAAGCTGAAAGAACATCTCGGTGTGGAACGGAAAGACATGTTGTTTGTCGGGGATGCTCTGTTCAGAGGTGGGAACGACTACATCATGAAGAGCACGGGTATTAGGTGCATATCAGTCTCGGGCCCGAAGGAAACGAAGGAACTGATAAGAAGGATAATTCAGAACGTCAAAGTCGTACCTTGATGTTGAAGGTAAAGACGCATGAATCCAAGCCGTACCTCGACCTGTTCACCAAGTTCAAAAGCCATCCTTGCCTACATCGATGGAAACCACGATATGTGAGGTGTCGTATCCCATTGGCCCCATGGCAGCTTCATCCTCAAAACATGTCTAAAAGCCCCTGACTTTCAGGATAACGAAACTAAACTCTATTGTTAAATGAATGGGAAGGTGCGTTTAGTTCAGGTAACTCGTGACTAACGGTAGCACTTCAGCGGCTTCTGGCTTGAGAACTAGGGTTTCCACTGGTTACTCTGCGCGAAGCGGCTTCGGAGACCAAACGATTCCCCTTCGATCAGGCTCAGGCTTCGACGTGAAGGCATTGTCGTACTTTGTTTTTCTCAAGGTCGATGACGTATCCTCTCAAGATTCCGCTCTGGTACTCGCTCCCAGCGTTGAAACAAATTGTCTTGCCTATCTTCACTTCTCCCGGTGACTCATGAATATGTCCATGCATGCCGACCAAGGGCTGGTATTCTTCGATGGCCTTCAGAACCGCCGTGCTTCCTACAGGTATCTTCATCAGTTCTCCTGTGGCGACGACTGGTCGCAAATCTTTGTCAAGTTTGGGCGCTGTATCTAGGCCAGTGCCAAATGGGGGGCAGTGGAAGTTGAATATGCTGTTCTTGGCGTCTTTCAGCATTGACGCCATGTGGTCGATTTTCGCTTTGAGTTCTTCTTCTGAACATTCACGGGGTGTTTTCCATGGGGTCGGATTACTGTAGCCTGTGCTTATCATTTCATGGCCTTCGCCAATCTCAAGGGCTTTGTCCTCCGGGTTCACAATGAAACCCGACTTGTTGATAATTTCTCCAATCTCAGTTGTATCGTCGTTTCCGGGCATCATGTAGCAGGCAACGCCGGTGCCTTTCAATCTCTCTTCGGCGATTCGAACCCAGCGTTCCATTTCCTCAAGCACGTGTTTATGCAAGGTGGCCCCCTGCTGAGCAGGGTTTGCCCAAATTTCTTCGTGCCGCTGTTTAGTTACAGTGTCATAGTAGTAGCCGACGTTCCTAATTCGTTTGATGAGATCTTGGAGTTCTTGCTTCGAGGTGACAATTTCCTTCGAGCCTAGAAACGTGGTTTCATACGTCCCATTCTCCAAATCGACAATCGGTACCATTGCCTTCCCGGTTAGATCTCCTGAAGCGATTACGACTTGGGCTTTGTAAATCTTCAATTTGGCTGCGTTCACGAATTTCAGGAACGTGCTCTCAGAGCCATGAAGGTCACAGGCGTAGTAGATTCTTATCATCCGACTGGCCTTTCCAATTCATGTGATTGATGAATCGTTTATACCGGTTATGGTTGAGTTGCAGGGATAACAGGGTTGGCTTCACACGCAGAACTCAACAGCAGTTCTGAAATATGTTTTGGCGAATCCCGTTAGCTCTTTCGCATCAACGTTCTCATCGTAGCCGTGGATTACTGTCATGTTGCCTGGGCCGAACCAAACAGTAGGTATTCCTCTGAGCCTGAAGGCGTGGGCGTCGCTTGTTCCGGTTGAAAGAAAGGGCTTCGGATCGCTTCCCATGATTGAGTGAGAAGCCTTCCCCAAGATGTTGATGAATTCAAGTTTGGGAGAAGTGAAATTTGGATCCGACTCGAGCAGTTTCTCGACCACAACACCAGTGTTTGCTAGGAGCTCTGTTGTGCGCTCCATCGCCTTGGCCGCCGTGATGCTGGGCGCAAGACAAAGTGCAATATCGGCTTCCGCGCTGTCTGGTACCATGTTGATCATCGTTCCTCCTCGTATTGTTCCTATGTTCACGGAGGTGTGAGTGAGTAGCTTTTTCGCCTCCATAAGTCGCCCTGCCGCTCCCATCATGGTTGCGTATTGTTCCACTAATTCCTCTGAGAATGGAAGAACCTCTTTTACCTCTCCTGGGATGGGTGGTTCATCGTTCCAAATGGCAGCGAGTGCGTCGAGTGCCCCATTTAACCTCAGAATCGCGCTGTCCCCGAGGACTGGTGAGGAACCATGAGCCGGTTTGCCAGTGGCTTTCAACCTTAACCAAAGGTCTCCTCTATCCCCCACCCCAATCGCATCCTGGCCTGTGGGCTCTCCCATGATGCAACCCTCGCCAGCAACAACTCCGGCGTCTATCAGTTTATAGAGAAGTTTTCGAGCAGGATCGAAGTTCTCTTCGTCAGGTACTGTAATTAACTGCAGGTTCTTTCGAAGCTTGATGTCCAGTTGTCCTAATACCTTGAAGGCTAAGAGGAGCGCCGCTAAGCCCCCCTTCATGTCTGAGGCTCCTCGTCCCAGAACCTTTCCATCAGTTGTTGTCTTCCCCGAGTATGGGGGAAAGCTCCACCGCTTCCGGTCCCCTGCAGGAACAACATCAGCATGGCCGTAGAAGACGAGGCCGGGCTCGGCTTTTCTGCCGAGGTTCGAGACGAGATGTTCCTTGCCTTTCTCTTTCGAGTGGATTCGTGAGGAGACGCCATAATCTTTCAACCAATCTCTAATGAATTCGGTGATCTCGGTCATTATTGCTGGCGGGTTTTCCGTCGGAAATCGAATGAGCTGACCACAAAACCTTGCCAGAGATTTGGATTCGCGTTCTATTTGCTTCAATCCTCTTTCCAACAATCGCGACTTATCTGTTGTACCTCTAGCTGACAATTGAAAACTAACCCGAAATTTCGCTGTCTCTCGTCTGATGTCAAAACACTTTCGTACATACTCTACTTTCCTTGGGAGTTCAACCACGAATACGTCCAATCCTTTTTATCATCAGGAAAAGATATTCGCCACCGACTGCAATGGTCGGGCTGCTAATACAACTTGCAAAACAATGATTCCGGGCAAGACGTCTTTTTCAGGGAAATAGACAAGATTCTCTCTTTGGCTAAAGACGAGGCCGTCACGCTTAGGCTCCTTGGGGCAACCGCGATTCGAAGCCGCAGTGAAACTGCTAAGAAGATGTCCCAGAGTCGCAAGCTTACTGACTTGGATTTTGTTGCCTACAAGAAGGATCGTAAGAAGATAGAGGGGATCTTCGCTCACCTTGGTTACGCGCCGAATTCAACCTTCAATATGCTTCACGGGGACGAGCGACTCATGTTCTTCGGCAGCGATTTCAAAATTGACGTCTGGCTCGAAGTCTTCAGGATGGCTCACACTTTCAACTTCAAAGACAGGTTGGCAGTCGACAATCCAACACTTCCCCTTTCGGACCTACTGATGACAAAACTGCAAATTGTCGAGCTGAATGAGAAGGACGTAAGGGACCTTATCTGCCTCTTGAACGACCACGACCTCTCCCAAAATGATGAGAACCGGGAAATGATCAATGTCGGACGCTTAGCAGATGAGTGCTCAAAAAACTGGGGTGTATACAAGACTTTCACTGTGAACCTCAACAAGATCAAAACACTACTCCCAAAGTACCAAGCCGAAGCGACACCGGTGGATTCTAAGATCATCCTAGATGGAATTAACCGAATCTTAAGCTCACTAGAGGCGGCTCCTAAGAGCTTGGGATGGAAGATGAGAGCTAAAGTCGGGGAAAAGAGACCCTGGTACGAAACCCCTGACGTACGGTAAGGATCAAGTTCTCCCGTAGGGCGCTCGGCCTATGAATTGACGTTGATTCTGCTGGCTTTGTGGATCTACTCTGGGGGCACTGTCTTGAAAAGCAGATCTGTATCGATTCCATGGCGCTTGTTATACCATCTCGACAAATAGTAGACTCCAATTCCTGCAACAGTTACGCCGACGAAAAGCACCAAACCAGTTGACAATGCAACATTGAAAACACCCGCTATGTGCTGTCCGTAGCTGGCGCCAATGATGGGCCAAAACGCGTACAGGAAGAACAGCGGTATGCTGAAAAGGAGCCATATTATTCCGAGGATTGTTATCAGCGGAATACCGTATGTTCTTCTCATGGACTTTGGAATTAGCTCGTAGATGTCGGGCCGTCTGTACGGTAAGAGCACAGCATTTACCCCGGGCAGTATCCAGACGAACATTGAAAGCAAAATGCTCGTTAACGATCCTGTAATGAATGTGTAACCGTAGACGGACCCCATGAAGGAAACGTACCAGATCGCAACGAAGAGGATTATCAGTCGCATTGGTTGCTTGGTTCTGCTATTGATCGTAGATAAGCGGGTCGGTATGAGCCTGTCCATGGCCCATGCAAAAGCCGTCCTACTAGCTGTTGCGATCCAAGCTATGGCGAGTCCGAATCCGATCAGAAACGACCCGAGTGCCGAGATAGCCATGAGTCCCGCCACATCGGGCTTAGCGATCGCGACGTAGGCTTGAGCGAGGGGCAAGAAGGGGGCCGTCCCCGTAGTATAGAACAAATAGGACAAAGCAGCAAGGAAATTGAAACCGAAAGTGTTGACGAAAACCTGAACGAAGACGGTGTGGATTACAATGACAACAAGACATGTGACGCTGAATGCAATGACTATGCTCTTGCCCACATTGCCTTTAAGCTCTCCAGCGATGAAGCCAGTGTATTGGAAGCCAACGAATTCCAGTAGGCCAACGCCTAGTACGAGGCCAATTGTACTCCAACTGAATGTTCCTACGCTAAAACCGGCGGAAGTGGCCTCGTTGATAAGGCCTTGGACTGTCTTTCCCGTATAATGCTGAAGGTTGGTCGCAAATACGTTGGTGTTAATGCCGAACATGAATGGGATAATCAAAGCGGACAGGATTAGCCCGGTGAACACTATGATTGCGTTTATGGTGTGGAATCTTCGTGTGGGCTGTATGGATACGATCAATATCACCGCCATCACAATCGTACCAACAATAGTCATTCCAGTGGGCTGCGAAAGGAAGGTAGACCAAGTATTCCAAGGCTCAGGGGATGAAAATCCTATGATTTGCATCGCCCCACTGATATTGTAGATAAGGACGCTGAGTCCATATCCCATAAAGGCAAATATCGAGAAGATGAATGTCCAACTCTCTACGAAACCCATTAAGGGAGACGTGATTCTTGTCGTGTAAACTTGGTCGCCACCGCTTCGCGGCAACGCAGAAGCCAAAACCGCATAAATCGGCGAAAGAATAAACATCGTGAATATTCCCGCCACTAGAACACCCCAGCTCAGTGATGACCAACCTGCCACCAAGAATGCCGGGAGTAAGGTGAAAAACACTAGTACCCACGCAGGTTCCCAGGCAACAGCTGCACCAAGACTGAAAGCAAGTGCTTTCGTTGCGCTGACTTCTCTAACTAGACCAGAAGCGGCTCTTACGTACAGTTTCGGTTCTTTGTCCATCGACTTGAACCGAAGCGTACTCGCCCGTTTGGCTTATGTCACTTTGGTCCTGTCTCTATATGTCTTACAAAATTGTATATGCCTGCCAGCGTGCCCTACATAGAAGTTGAAGTGAGCAAGTAGGAGTGCCTGCCTGGCCACTCCAATCGATGCATCCACCAGGTTCGGCGCCTTCAAACCACGTAGTGTAGCATTACTGGCGATCATTCTGTCCACGAAGAATGCTTCTCGTAAACCGTGTTTCCGGCAACTATTGTCATTAGGACTCCGATGTCTCTGATTTCTTCTGGGTTGCAGGCGTATGGGTCGTTAGATAAGACCACTAGGTCAGCGAATTTTCCAACCTCGATACTGCCTTTTTCATGCTCTTCAAATGCTATTTTGGCACCGTTTATTGTGAACATTCTCAACGCGTCTTTCACACTTACGCGTTGCTCGACATTAGGATGATTGACCAGTGAGTGAATCCCAAATATCGGGTTCCAACGTGTCACGGGGCTGTCTGAGCCGCCAGCGATCACTATTCCCAATTTCAAGAGGTCGTTGTAGGAGTGCGCTCGCTCCATTCTTTCCTCCCCTAGGTACCCCTTGTACTTGCCCTCTTTTCCGCCCCAAAGATAGATGAAGGCGGGTTGCATCGACAGGTACACTCCAAGTCTAGCCACCCGGCTATTCTGTTCACTGGTCGCGAGTTCGTAGTGCTCGAGTCTGTGACGGTGATCGTTTCTTGGGTGCTTCTTGAGAGCCGTTTCGTAAGCGTCTAGCACCTGGTCAATTGTCGAATCAGATTCACAGTGTATTGCAAGCTGCAAACCAGCTTTGTGGACCTTCAGGACAAGGTCGTTCATCGCTTCCTGCGTGTAGTAGAGCATGCCTTTTGTGGACTGGTCGTCAGTATACGGCTCAAACAGGGCAGCGGTATGCGTTTCAATAGCTCCGTCCGCCAGCACCTTCACTCCAGCCTTTGTGCGTGTTGATTCAATGTCTCTGTCAATGTCTCCGGTCACGAATGGGTACAATACCACTCTCACGGGCAGTTGCCCGGCCACTTCTTCGATTATCCGCACGTTTCGTGTGCCAAGTGGTTCTCCCACAGTTTGAATGGTCGTAAGCCCGATCTTCGTCGCGTCATCCGCTGCCAGTCTAATTACTTGCCTGAAGTCGTCATCGGTCATCAAACCCATTAGCTTGGGATGGGCGGTTTCTATCACTGGGTCCCTCAATACACCGGTAGGTGCCCCTGTTTTGGGATCTTTGTCGACGCCGGGCTCGTTGCCCGACAAGCCGAGATACTGCAAGCTTTTCGTGTTAATGGCAGACGAGTGGGCAGTAACGTGCGTGATCATGACCAAGTGATTTGGCGCTACCTCATCCAGTTCGAATCTTGTAGGATACCTTTTTTCGGGATATTTGGCATCGTCTAAGCCGAACCCCAAGAGCAACTTCTTTTCAGGAAGCCTTTGGGCGTACTCCTGCACCTTTTCCAAGAGACTCTTGACAGATTGTATATCGAACAAATTTAGTGAAGAAAGGAACATACCCGTGTACGTCAAATGTGCATGCGCGTCTATGAATCCGGGCAGTACCGTTTTTCCCTCAATGTCTATGACCTTTGTTGTCTCGCTTATTGAGCGAGAGATCTCTTCCTTTGACCCGACAGCAAGAATCTTGCCGTCCCGAATGGCGACGCCTTGGGCCCGTGAGTTGAAAGAATCCATTGTAATGACGTTGGCATTTACAAGAACAGTGTCTGCTTTCTCCTGATCACTGCCCAACATACCGCGATGATTGGCTTTGGTTGGATAAGCGTTTTACCGTCATGAAACCTCGGGCCTCGTCCCCGCTTTCGAAAGCTTAACTAGAGCATTCTCAGCAACGAACTGGGAGAAGTATTTGGATCCCAAAGTTCTCAGACGTAAAAGAGAACGCTCCGTGAGATTACTGAAAGAGCTTATTGCGATACCTAGCTCGAACCCACACGTCTCTGATAAAGACGAAAGGGAGATTGCGAGATTCCTCCGAGAAGAACTCGAAAACTCCGGTCTGGAAGTCAAGCTTCAACAGGTTACAAGCAAGCCATACTGGGCGTATGAGGGAGGAAGAAGCCGTACTCGTCCCAACGTAATTGCGAGGACTGGAACAAAAGGAGGGAGAAAACTGATCTTGAACGGCCACATCGACACCGTCTCAGGCTCCACAATGAAACACCCATTTGAACCCCGCGCCGAAGGCGATAGATTGTATGGGCGGGGTAGCGCCGATATGAAAGGGGGAGTCGCGGCCATTGTCGCTGCTGCGGAGGCGATTCAACAGTCAGGGCGGAATTTGAAAGGTGAACTCGTGCTCTCGCTGGTAGTAGATGAGGAAACACTCGGAAAAGGAACAATTGACTTCTTGAAAGCAGAGCAGGGTGATTTCGCAATTGTAGCTGAACCCACCCAGAATACACTGGGCATCGCGCAAGCGGGCTATCTCGACTTCAACATCTACTCCAAAGGCGATTCTAGGCATGGCCAAACAACGCTCCCCAGCGCATGGGCGAGCGCCTTCGTTGAGGCAACGAACGTTTGCAACAAGATACTATCTGATGATAAGATCATCCGGGAGAGACGCGGCCGCCTAGGGATGGAAACAACATTCAACTTCTCGCCGACTACCTTCACGCCACCTCCGTCGCTCGCCTGGATGACAATGGAAGAGTTCAGGGTCAACTGCCTTCTCGGACTCATTCCGGAGAGGACGCTCGCAAGGTCTGCAAGAACCGCGAAAGCAATAGTGAGGAGGATCAAAGATATGATCCGGGAAACCAACAAGGAGGGCCAAAGAAACACGTTCGAACTGGTGGACCTGAAGCCTGGATTCGTTCAGCGGAGAAACGCATACACAAAAGCCTTTGAAAACGCCATGCAAAGGGTTCTGCGGCATCACAAGCATAGCTACGTGCTAAGTTTCTGTGACGCCACATACATTTATCGTGCAAACATACCGACAATTCTCTTCGGCCCAGGAAAGATGGAGTTAGGGCACAGTACCAATGAATACACTAGCATCCGACAAGTGAAAGACGCGACCAGCGTTTTCGCGCATGCGATCGACAACATTCTGGGATGACATGAGCCTCCTGTGAATCTACAGAGTCGCGGCCCGTCTAGATACACCATCTAGGTAACTGACGACGTGCGCCTCGGGACGATACTTTCCGACTTAGATGCTAGTAAGGATTAACGCGCTACTCCTGCGGATCTCTTCAGCTGGTTTCAACCAAAGCAATTACATGCGTGGCTCACTTGATTGACAAAGTAGGTGGGTTACGTGAAAACGGTCGGTATTGATGAAAGGACGGTCGAAGACCGGAGGGAAATGGAGGAGATACTTCTCGCTGCCAAGGTAGGTCGTTTGGGCATATGCTGGAATGGTCAACCGTTGATTATCCCGGTGAATTTCGTCTACGAAAACGGTGCTATCTACTTCCATGGTTCAGATCTGGGGTTGAAAACTGAATTCCTACGAAGAAATCCTGATGTCTGCTTTGAGGTAGACGAATTCTGGGGCACGGTCCCCGCATCGGTACCTTGCGAATACGATACTGCGTACCGAAGCGTTGTTGTTTCTGGTACGGCTCAGGTTCTGTCAAGTCCGGAGGAGAAGACGGTTCCACTTCGACTCATTGTCGCGAAATATGCCGGGCAGGATGCGGCCAAGGGTTTGACACCTCTCATGGTTGAAGAGTATCGTTCCTCGCGTGGCCGGGAAACAGCGGTCGTAAAAATCAGAGTCAAGGCAATGACCGGCAAACGCTCAACCGAGAAACCCACAAGAAAAGTTGAATGACACAGATCTACCGTTAAATTGTGGTATGCTTGCCTCCGATTTCATGATAAGGAGCCTATATGTACCGGTAAATTGGGGTTGAAATCCCCTTCTCCATCTCTGAGGATTGGAGTCAGGGTTGTATCGGCTAGATGCCTAGATAATCGAACGAACTTGTGTGTAGTCTTCTTCTCGAAAGGAACGTTCTTGACTCAATCCTGTGTCGGGGCCTGACAGGTTCGCGTAATAGCTGCCCTGCCGCTCTATGATCCGTTGGCTGTGAAGTTGCGAGCAAAGTTGGTATTCGTCGTTCACCAAGATTGTAACGGTATCCAGTGTCATCCTCATTCTCTTCAAGGCTCGAGAGCAGGTTGGGTATTCACCAGCGACCACTCAAAGAACAATTAGCTGTAGTTATCTACCGAATTCGAACTCAACGCAACAAGATCGAATCCATGAACCTAATGATGCAGCATCGCGACAAGGAGTTCTTCGACAAATGTGTCGCAGCCCGCTCCGTAGGCGACATGCCACGCGCCAACCTCTACGCGGAGGAATGCGCTGAGGTCAGGAAGATGGCTAAAATCGCCCTAAACTCCGAACTTGCACTGGAACAGTTGATCTTCAAACTCGAGACGGCTGAAATGATGGGCGACATAGCTTACTTGGTCCACCCAATCAAGAGCGTGGTTGCCTCCGTTGGACAGCAAATTCAACAAATGATGCCTGACGTCTCCTTCGAGCTAAATCAAATCAATGAAAGCCTGGAAGGCATAGTCGTCAACGCTGGTGAGGTGACGGAAAGCATGGCGCCCGCAGGTTTCCAATCGCCTGAAGCGGATAAGATAATGCAAGAAGCTGACACGCTCGCTGAGCAGAAGATAAAATCCAGATTCCCAGAACTCCACCCCATCCCCACCGCTGAATCCACAGGTAGCTGAAAAGAGCCTAGCTTAGCCTAAGCCCTAGGGGACCTACGCGACTCACTCTATATGCACCGGTAAATTGGTGCTGAAATCCCCTGCTCCACCGCTGAGCTCAACTGAGATAAGATAGTGGGCGTATTGGATTTGCTTCTTCGTAGAGACTGAATTCAACGGACTTGATTCGGTCTGCAAGGCAGGGATACTGAAACAATGCCTAAGGTGCTTTTTGTCTGTACAGCCAATCTTCAACGAAGTCCTACTGCAAAGGACCTCTTTCAAAACTGGAATGGAGTATGGGAAACGGAATCGGCGGGAACAATGCCCTTGCCGGGACGCAACGATTTGACTCAACAGCTAGTCGACTGGGCGGACTTAATCATAGTTATGGAACCACACCACGCCGAACACATTCAAACTCATTTCAAAACCAATCCAGACAAGATCAAAGTACTGAACATACCTGACAGATACTTCCGCAACGAACCTGAACTCGTTCAAGAACTCAAGAACAAAGTCACCCCAATTCTCGAAACCTGGAAGCCCAATTCCAAACTCTAGAAAGAGGAGGAAATTGGGGCCAAAATCCCCTGTTAGATCTCTGAGGACTGACAAAGGGACCTGTGGATCTCATTGTTGGCATCGAAGTGCTACAAGTAAATCCTACGATATTCCGTGATCGAGAGGAGTCCCGATGTCAGAAGCTTACAGGTCTAGTGTTAGATTGTATTGGATGGCGAAAGAAACAGATGAACCAAACCGGGCGTTTAATGTCGAGTCCGCAAGGCTGTCCGTTCATGAGAACTATCACAACTGCCTGAGAATTCTGGCCATTTACAGCAGGACGCATGGAGGTTCAGTTGTGGCGCATGGAATATGGGGTGGCCGCAAAATACTGGGGCTTGGATTCCAAGGTAAGAACGTGACAATTGGAGTTGTGCAAGGAAGCCGTATCGAGCGAGGAATAACACACGAGATTAGGAATCCCTATGATCTAAGAAGGTACCTGGAAAACACGGTAGGTTTTTCAGTAGCGAATCTCAACGAACGGACCTTCGAAAAGGCCTTGGAGCAATTGAAGAAGATCGAATCTGAATGGAACATCGAGATTTCTCCTGAGGAAACCAAGAAATGGTAGCCCACAACTCCCGCAGCGACTTTTCCAGCAAAGACCTCAAGCACTGACATTCCTGACTACCGGCTGATCTGTACCGGTAAATTGGGGTCAGAATCTCCTCCCCCGCACCAAAATGAAAAATGAAAATAATACTGGCCTGTGAGACCTGCAGCCCAAAGAGAGGACACCATATTCATTGGTGCAAACGCTTTTCGTAGTTTCCATTGTTTTCCGGAGGTCACTAAGAACACTGGGCTATGCTTGGTTTTCATTTCGATGGACGTGTGATTCTCTTTCGTGGAGTTGCACAGAAAGCCCTCTATATTGAGAACATTTCCCCTAATCAAGAGCTGCAATGCCGCGTCTGTGTTCTTGTAGGCAGGGCACATTGGAAGGTTGACGGAAATTGGTGTACGGGTATAATGGCAAGATAGCCCGAGTGAACCTTCAAGCGCGGACCATGAAGGTTGAGAACCCGGACGATGCAGTGTATAAACAATATCTTGGCGGAAGAGGGCTAGGCGCGTATTATTTGTTCCGCGAGCTTACCCCGAAAATTGATCCGTTGGGACATGAGAATATCATTATTGTGGCTCCGAGCGTTATCACGGGAATTCCCATCGCTGGAATGTCTAGGTGTAGTATAGTCTCGAAATCGCCGTTGACAGGTACCTACGGTGAGACGGAAGCTGGCGGATTTTTCGGCGCAGAACTGAAAGCCGCAGGATTCGACGCGCTGATCATCGAAGGTCGGTCAGAGAAACCTGTTTACTTGTTCGTGCATGATGGAGAGATAGACTTCAACGACGCCTCAACCATGTGGGGCAAGACGACTAAAGATGCTCAAACCGAAATACGCGAGCAAGTGAAAGACCGACACGCTCGCATCGACCTGATTGGCCCGGCAGGCGAGAACCTTGTTCGATACGCATGCGTACTCAACGAGCTAAAATTCGCGCATGGCCGCGGTGGTCTCGGCGCCGTGATGGGTTCAAAGAAACTAAAAGCAATCGCAGCCCGTGGAACTAAGAAACCTGAACTAGAGGATCCAGAGGCGATCCAACAAATTGCGAGGTGGATGGCGTCTCATTGGAAAGAGTTTCCTGGAGCTCTTACACGAAGTTCCCTTGGCACAGCCGATGCCGTGTTGCCCTTGAACGCCTTGGGCATACTGCCCACGAGAAACTTCCAAGGCGGGTTCTTCGAGCAGGCCTCAGCCGTGTCGGGACAGAAGATGGCCGAGACCATATTGACTCGAACCGATGGTTGTTACGCGTGCCAGATCAGGTGCAAGAGAGAAGTCACCGCGACCGAACCCTACGAAACCGAGCCTGAATATGGTGGCCCAGAATATGAAACAATAGTGGCTTTTGGTCCACTCTGCGACGTAGGCGATTTGGGCGCGGTGTCGAAAGCGAATGAACTCTGCAATAGTTACGGGTTGGACACGATAAGTACTGGGAGCTCAATAGCGTTCGCTATAGAATGTTACGAGAACGGACTGTTAACCAAGACGGACACTGACGGTTTAGAACTGAACTGGGGAAACGCAGACGCAATCCTTCAACTAATCGACATGATAGCACATCGCCGGGGCATAGGAATCCTGCTCGGGGAAGGAGTCAAACGAGCCTCTGAAAAAATCGGGAAGGGCTCGAATCGATTCGCGCTTCACACGAAGGGAAAGGAGCTAGCTATGCATGACCCACGCGGCAAAACTGGAGTCGGCATAGGATACGCTGTGTCCCCCTCAGGGGCAGATCATATGCAGGCAGCACATGATCCCGTTTTTGGTAAGCCAACTAAATTCATGGAAATGGCAGGGATAACCGCGACTGTCGACACGCGTGACTTGGGCCCTGACAAGGTTAGAGCGTTCTTGTACGCACACCTGTGGTGGGGATTACTCGACTGTCTCGGGGCATGTAAGTTCGTATTCATCCCACACAATGCTGGCGTTCTAGACACGCAGCAACTCGTTGACATGGTCAATGCCTCAACGGGTTGGCAGATGAGCCTATGGAGCCTGATGAAGGCCAGTGAACGAGCCTTGAACCTGGCACGCGCATTCAATGTGCGGGAAGGATTCACCGCATCCGACGACACATTACCCCCAAGGCTATTTGAGGAGATTCAGTTCGGCCCCAGCAAAGGCGCTAAGATCGACCGAGAACAATTCCAAAACGCGTTGCATCAATACTATGAGATGATGGGTTGGGATCGAATCACTGGTGCACCTACGGCCACAAAACTTCTTGAACTCGGACTTGGCTGGACCATCAATTCTTGATGCATAAAATTGCGTTGATGTAATGTATCGGCGAATGCCCCCTTAAATTATAGCATACTTCAAGAAACAACGACGATTCAAGCGGATTCAGTCTAGCCATGTTTCGTTCAGTTCTTCGCGATTTCCATCAATGGCTTATATGTACTGGTAAATTGGCGCTGAAATCCCCTGCCCCATCTCTGATTCAACTCTCTGCTTCTTCCGGTTTAATCTTTAGAACAAGAAGTGCACTAGCGAATAGAGCGGATGAACCCACTAAGAAAATGGACACGGGGCTGAAGGTGTTCCAGACAAACCCCAAGACCAGAGGACCAATAATGAAACCTAGGTCTTCAAAGGACCCGTACATTCCTATTGCTGTGCCGTGTGATTTGTCGAATGTGATTTCTGGAATTACGGCCAGGAGAAGTGAGAGCGCAGCAAGCCCCAAGGACACGAGCACCGATACCAGGAATAACTGGTCCTGAGTTCTTGCTACCAGATAGAAAAGAAACATCCCAGAAGATGATAGAAGTCCGACCCCGGCTATTCTTCGTCTCCCAAACTTGTCCGACAACCACCCGAACAACGGCATCGCCGCTAACTGCGCCGCATAGATAATACTGAGAAGTAGGCCAACCTGAACGGTTGACATGTTCATTTGCTCTAACACGTAAAGCGGCAGGAAGGATTTCACCAACGACAGCGCGATGAACCCGAAAACTGCCGAGAGAAACAGAAAGCCTGCCGAGCGCATATGAAAGGTCGACCTAACACGAGGCGCATCTTGCACAGTCGCACGCGGCTTTGACTTTGGGAGAGTGAACATTATGATACAAGCTAACACTAGAGCCAACGCAGACGACGCATAGAATGAACAGCTGAACGAGCAAGATGCAGCTAGATATGCGCCAACCAACGGGCCTATTATGCGCCCCAATGTCGAAAATGACCACCACAGACTTGCGAACAATCCGACCGATTTCAGCGGTGACTCATCGGACACATAGGCTCTGGTTGTGGGCCCCAAAGCTACACCGACTACGCCCCAAGAGAACTGCACGAAGATGAAATAGGGAACAAGTGACCTGACTGTATACAACGGGAAGATGATGCTCATCCCTAGAACGGAGAGAAACATGAGGAGCCGTCGATCAACTCGGTCAGAGATTCTACCCCAAATCCATTCGAACAGGAACATGCCGAGCGCGGCTGATGTGGCGAGAAAACTCCAATCGACAACCCCTATTCCCAGCGATTGAACATAAAGAGGTAATATTGGCCCGTTAACAGAAGCACTGGTCAAGACGCTCCACAAAAGAAGGATCAGATAGATTGGCAACATTCGACAAAGGTTGCGGTTCAAGTGCTTTCATGTCCTGGATCGGATCTGTGAGCCCTAGGATCCCATGCTTGGTTCGGAGACATGATTCGATGTGTGTCGGGGGACGGTCAGATCTAAGTGCCTTCCTTGGTTCGGAGCATTCGTATCTTCAATAGCCCAAGCTAATCTCGACTGCTCTCTGACTTTGTCAGCTTCATCTTGCCTAAATCGGCGGCAAGAGTTTAAGTGAATCATAAATGCTCCCAAAATATGATGTAGAGAATAAAGAGTAGCTGTGATTCCTTAGGCATTCGATATGAGCAAAGTCCACACTCTGCTTATATGTACCGGTAAATTGGGGCTGAAATCCCCTACCCCATCTCTGAAACCGACTATACATTGATAGGTGTACTTCTCGATTCTGTTGGCCTTTGTGACATAAAAATAAACACTGCCTTTTTAGAGTCAGCTTCGACAAAACTATGTGAGGGGTTAGTGACGCCACCCGCTGCTGTCAAAACGTTGCGAGAGCTGATCTACTGGCAGTATGCGAAGATCATCTCCAACTCTGCTGGCATGGGGAAGAAGCAGTGGGGTTTCGTTATGGACCGGTTCGAGAAGCTCAGAGACGAAAATATTTTCTGGAATAGCATAAGAGAGTATATCAAGGAGAGAGAAACGTCCGAAAAATGTTCTTTTTGCGGTTCCTCCGGCCAACTCTCGCTTGAGCATCTCTTTCCCAGAACTCTTAACGGACCTGACGATGAAAAGAACGTTACTTGGATTTGTCGTCGATGTAATTCCTCAAAAGGCGCAAGAAGGCCATATGAGTATTGGACACTGCGTGATGGCCTGAAAGCTGCGAAGTACGACATGCCACGACTTGTGGAGGGGAAGTACCTCAAGTTCGTGTTTGAGACACTGTCAGGAACAGATTACCTGGATCTTTCCATGACCGAGATCGAAAAGCGAGTGTGTCCAACCTGCGACCTTACCCCGTTATGCAGAAAGGAACGGACTGTCAACAAGCTGTCGCCTCTTTGCATAGACGGAATAACCACGCTTCAGCTTATGAAGGCGTAATGTAATGGTGAGCCAAGCGTCGGCTCGGAAGTCAATCCTAGGTCTTATTGTTCTCACACTCGTTCTGAACCGCTTTGCCTATTCAGCTCTGAAAGCGTTTGCTTGAAACTTGCTGAGCTATGAAACATGTCGTGGTTACGATCCCAAAACGTACGCCTGTATTAACCCGACAATCTCACGCAGCATAATGAGGGAGCTTATTGAAGAGTAGCATCAGTTATCCAAACACAACTACACACAAGGGGAGGGACGGTCGAAACGAATTTCGCCTAAGCCTCAGTTAACCGATATGGCTGATTACTATCCTTCTACCAACGAATATGTTTAGTTTTGAAGCTGCATCTCTATTTCTGTGAAACCAAATCAAAGAAGCGGATGTAGGCTTCGATGCCACGATAGTAGGTGGGAAGGTGCTGTCTCTCGTTAGGGGCGTGGATATTGTCGTCAGGCAGGCCGAATCCCAACAGAACTGAGTCAACGCCAAGTCTGGTCTTGACCATGTTCACCACGGGAACGCTGCCTCCTGCCAGTTGAAACAGCGGTCTAACTCCAAAAGTGGCTTGTAGGGCTGACGCAGCTGCTCGCATAGCTGGCGTATTGCGATCAACAAGAACAGCCGGGGCACTCGTGAGATTCTTGACCTCCCAGGTCACGGTTTGAGGCGCATTCTTGCGCAAATACTCCTTCAACTGATTCTCCACAGCCCCATTGTCCTGTTCGGGAACAAGCCGCATGGAAATCTTTGCCATGGCTTTCGCGGGCAAGACGGTCTTCGATCCCTCGCCAGTGAAACCAGAGAGGAAACCGTTTACTTCGAGAGTAGGTCGCCCCCCAATCCGCTCCACAGTCGTGAATCCTTTCTCTCCGTACAGCAGCTTCGTCCCGGTCATCTCTTGCCAAGCTTCGTCGGAAATTGGAATGCGCGCCAATTCGACGCGTTCTTCTTTTGAGAGAACTCGGACTTTATCGTAAAAGCCCGGCAAAGTGACATGCCCATTTGCGTCATGCATTCCTGCAATTAATTCACAGAGCACCTGCGCCGGGTTGTGGACTGCTCCTCCAAAACCCCCTGAGTGCAGGTCACTCTTCGCCCCGTAAACCCAGACCTCGAAGTATCCCAGACCACGAAGCCCGTATACCAGAGAGGGCACGTCAGGTTTTAGGATATGTGAATCGCAGTTCAGGACAAAATCGCATTTCAGTTTGCTCTTGTACTTTTCCACAAATGGTTCGAGATTTCGTGAACCAATCTCCTCTTCACCCTCGAAGAACATCTTCACGTTGACCGGCAAGCCGCCTGATTTCAGCCATGCCTCCAAGGCCTTTAGAACTGCATGACCTTGCCCCTTCATATCAGAAGCCCCACGAGCGTAAATGTTGTCTCCCCGCACCGAAGGTTCAAACGGAGGTGAAGTCCACTCGTTCAGTGGATCAACTGGCTGAACATCATAATGGCCGTAGACTAAAACGGTGGGTTTGCCTGGAGCGTTAAGCCACTCACCGTAGACAACTGGATGCCCAGCAGTGGCAAGAACCTCAACATTCTTGAAACCTATACCGTACAGCTGATTTGCAAGCCACTCAGCGCAACGTTGAACGTCTTGCTTATGTTCAGAAAGTGTAGAGATACTCGGAATTGAGAGGTACTCTCTGAATTCCGTTAGATAACGATCGTGATCACGCTTTGAGGATTCGAGAACTTGCTGTACGGAGGTCATGGATGCTCATTTGGGTCGGATAGATTAAGTGATATTTCATCTTTGCATTCTAGCTTGAGGCCAAGCAATCATTCCGCGTCAGTGAATTTGCTGGTCACCAGGGTTCCGACATGAGACCCTCTGGTGGCGCATCAGCATACCCACACTCCATCGCCAGAGAATGATTGTGTGAAGTTACGGTTCTACTTTGTACCGTCGTACGCATACTAGTTCGATGCGGGTTTCAGAATCTGTTGTAGCTTACGGTTTCATTCAAAGGCTTCCTTGGAGTCGTGGCTGGTTTTTCTTCTGGACACCCGAAGCTGAGGAGCGCTAGGATCTTCCAGTCATTTGGCACACGCAGTAATTCTCTCACTTCTGCCTCGTCAAAGTCGCCTACCCAACATGAACCGATCCCGAGCCCCCAGGCTGCGATGACCATGTTCTGCATTGCTATGGTGGTATCGACTGTTGACCATTTACGAGCGTACGCACTTCCTTCGTATGCACAACCGACAATCGCGAATGCGGAGTCTCTGATGAACCCGCTCCATTGCCTGTGGGACAGCTTTTCCTTAACCTCTGGGTCAGTGAGTACGATGAAACGCCATGGTTGCCCGTTGCTGGCGGAAGGAGCGTATCTCCCGGCCTCAAGAATTTTCTGTATGGTGTCTTGGGGAATCTGCTCCGCCTTATATTTCCGGATGCTCCTTCGAGATAACAGTAGGTCAATAACTGACATCAACGTTCAAGGAATCTGTCTCACTCGAACTAGTAGCTCTTACGACAGATATTCACGTTTGAATGTTTATTGATTGGGGCGGTGTGTGTGGTATCAGTGGTGCGCACACCACACAAAACCGACTGAACTTACGGTTCAATTCTGGACGCCCGCACCAAGAGAATCACACACACCGATGCATGCTGCTCGCTTCGCTCGCATAACCAACCAAAATCCATCCAAAATGCAGCTCATCTTATCCAGCAGACTGAGGTTCAGATCCAGCGCCGTCTAGCTCGCATGATTAAGTCGTTGATCTCATGCTAGTCTAGTTCCGGATGCTTCTTCGTGTATCGGCAACCGCAGACTGCACAGCCATGAAATCCTGAGTGAAATCGACGCAAATGATGACAAACATCACAGCACGAATCTCGATGAGCTGTCCAATGATGTTCATGAAGTTGGTCGTTTGATCGAAATATCTTAGCTGGTTGACACAGTTTACAATAGTGGCTCATTGATTGAAACCAAACCTCAATCCAAACTCAACCCGCCACCTGCCTGTTTATTGCTTTCGCTAATTAGGCGGCCAAGTTTCAGTTTTCTGGGGGGGTACTAATGGTGCGGGCGACTGAATTTGAACTCAACATTGTCCGATGCCGACCTAAACATTTTCTGTAAGATATGCCATATGGAGAGCGTGAGTCTGTTGTCTGACGAGAAAAGCTCCGCTTCCGACAATCATCCGGTGTTCATCCAGCCAAGCACAGGAAATACGGGGGTTCAAATCCGGCCCCCTACACTTTCTGATGAACCTAGTACACTCATTTCCACTGGATAACTGCGAGCCTTGACCAAGGCAGCGGTAAGGCCAGCCTAGTCGGATTTTCTGCGACGATTCAAGTCCGCCGTAATGTCTCCTTCTAGGCGGGAATCAGGTGTAGTCCAGAATGCTTGTCTTTTTGCCTGCTGTTCGTACTCCGGTTTGACTGATGCGCTTGAGAATTGAGTGCATCTTCTGTTCTTTGCGAATGCTGCTCCAATAGTATGCTTCGTCAACCGTATCTTCAGCCATCAAGACTGTGACCTTGCCAATCCTGGTTCTTCCAGTTCTCCCCCTTCGCTGAATGGTTCGTATTTCGGATGGCACTGCTTCATAGAAGATGACGTGGTCCACGTCCGGAACGTGTAGGCCTTCTTCGCCTATGCTTGTGGTTACGAGGATGTTGAACTTGCCAGACTTGAAGTCCTCCAAGGTTTGCACTTGCTCTTTCTGTGATAGGCCTCGACTGGAATCTTCGCTTGTTGCGTGGCCGACGAAGCGAACCGGACGCGAGCCCTCCTGTTCCAGTTTCGTTACGATCAGCTCTACGGTGTCTCGATATTGCGTGAACACTATGATGCGACTGGTTTGGTTCATCCTCAATTGTTCGATGATCAAGTTGGAGAGGAGGTTCAATTTCGGATGTGACGTGTGAATAGTATCGGTTAACTGGATGGCTGTTTGAACTCGGGGGTCTTTCAGTAGGCTTTTGATGGTTCGTTTCGGGTTTTCTGACATGCGGGTGAAATACTGCTTCAGATTCTGGATGTCTTGGGTTTCGAGGAGTTCTATGCCGTGGAGTAGGGAGATGGCTTGCGCTTGGAGTGTTAGGGCGGCGAAGATGTAACCCGAACGTCTCTTCCGAAGCCTTATGATTA